>ENA-UOOH01000870-UOOH01000870.1-fermentation-metagenome-genome-assembly--contig:-NODE-870-length-32057-cov-2.744610_pt1 | contig 32057 bp, 28 predicted proteins | sample MGYA00245778_ERZ724025 | MGnify/ENA primary metagenome ERZ724025 (study PRJEB28704, sample SAMN03018313) | fermentation metagenome | biome: anthropogenic terrestrial biome; feature: soil; material...
GTAAACGCCCCATGATGCGTTTTCTGATCAGCCTTTGATACCGGTCATAGAAATCCCTTGAACGATGAATCTCTGTCCGATGAGAAAGATTAAGAAGAGCGGTAACAATACCAGAACCGCTCCGGCCATCACCACTCCGAAGGAGGTACTAGCCTGGTTCTGTCCAAAAAGGGTGTAAAGGGCGACTTGTAGTGTGTACATGCTACTATCAGTGACAATTGCTGGCCATAGAAAGTCACGCCACATTCCGGTAAAATTTAGAATACCAAGGGTGGCTAGAGCTGGTTTAATTAAGGGAAGGATAATCTTAAAGAATATTAGCACATCGTTAGCGCCGTCGATACGAGCGGCTTCACATAATTCATCGGGAATTCCCCGCATGAACTGGCGGAGAAAAAAGATATTGAACACATTGGCCAAGGGGGGGACGATTAGAGCTCGATAGGTGTTGAGCCACCCTAGAATTTTGATTGAGAGATAGTTAGGGATTAGAGTCACTTGGGAAGGTACCATCATGGTAGCCAAAAAAACCATAAATAACTGGTCCCTACCTGGAAAGCGTAGTTTCGAAAAAGCATAGGCTGCCATCGAGGGGATGAGCAGCGCGCCAGCCGTATAAATTGTGGTGACGATTAAGGTGTTTTGGAAAGCCTTAGCAAAATCGATTTCTTGTTTGAAGAGGTTGATATAGTTCTCAACTGATACATGCTTGGGGATTAGTCTGGGTGGTATTTCAAAGATTGCCTCCTGACTCTTAAGGGAGGTCGAGACCATCCAAAATAGCGGGAGTAAAGTAGAGATTAAGCCAAGTATTAAAAGGAAATGGATGATAATCTTTGGCGCGAGGTCTTGATGGGGTTTCTGTTGACTTGGATTAGAGATAACATGCGTCTTTCGCATGGTCAACCCTCCTAATAACTGATTTCCTGGTCACGGAATTTGATCTGAATTAAGGTGACAATAAAGATGAAGGCAAAAAGGATGTAAGAAGAAGCTGCGGAGTAACCCATTTTGAAGTAACGAAAGCCATTTTCGTAGATGAATAAGACAATAGTTTTGGTGGCATCCATTGGTCCTCCGCCATTTGTTAAGGTTAAAGGTTCGGCAAACAACTGAAATCCGCCGATAATGGATGTGATGCTGATGAATAAGGTGGTTGGAGCTAGTAACGGGATTGTGATGTACCGAATCTTCTGCCCTCCGGTGGCGCCGTCGATCTCCGCTGCTTCGTAGAGTTGCTCGGGAATATTCTGAAGTCCGGCCAGGTAAAGTAAGGCATAATAGCCGAGGCTGCGCCAGACCACTAACCCGACAATAGCTAACATCGCGTATCGTGTATCTGTCAGCCAGCTGGGGCCTTCGATGCCAAACCAGCCTAAAATAAGGTTTAGGATTCCATAGTCTTTACTGACTACCCAATACCAGACAGTAGTAATGGCGATTGCGTCGCTGATATAGGGCATAAAAAATCCGATCCGGAAGAAATTACGGAATCTGGTGATCGGTAGATTAAGGAGAAGTGCCAACGCCAACGATAGCACAAGCGCTAAGGGTACCATAAGCACTACAAAATATAAGGTGTTAACGATGCATTTTAGGAATAGTTGATCCTGTAATAAACTTTTATAGTTTGCGAGGCCGATAAACTTGGCATTTCCCCAGTTGATTAAAGAGCGGACATTAAAATCGGTTAAACTAATATAAAAAGAGAAGAAAACCGGGAAAATGACAAAACAACTGATAATAATCAACGAAGGCGCTAAAAAGAAGAGTGGAGTCAGAAATTTCTTTTTCACGGGTGTTCCCCCTTATCATATCCTGGCGAAGAACCTAACTTTTTCCGGTAATTTGTTCACGCTGGTTCTTCGCCGACTAGAACAAGTTGCAATAGTCTGGTAGTGGTAGTGTTTCTGCTCGAGTTTTTTATTGGTCTTAGTACTGAGACATAATCTTTTCTAAATCTTTTGCCAGTAGCTGACAGGCTTCCAATGGAGTTTTAACACCATAGCAAGCTTCTTGGATTCTGGTGTTAAGCCGTCCTTCAATTTCTGGCCATTGAGAGATAACGGGTGGCGCAACCCCTTCTTTTAGTTGCTCATAAACGATTTTCATTAACGGATCGCTTTCACTGGCTATTCTCATCGCTTCTTTGCTGGCAGGGATGGAACCGGCTGCTTCCCGCCATTGGTTTTGAATCTCGGGTTGACTTAAGAATTCAATCAATTTCCAGGCGGCCTGTTTTCGACGGGCGTCCTTAAAGATGACCAGACCGCAGCCGCCCATAAAAGAGGAACGACTTTTCTTCTTCGGCATTAAGGCAATAGACCATTTACCGTCTAATTGTGGAGTTTCTGTGCGCAAGAGATTACCTTCCCAGAAACCGCCGATAAAAATTGGGAACCTACCGCTGGCTAAGTCTTGCCTGATATTGGAGCCGCCTGTGTCAAGGAGCGCGTATTGGTTTTTGAAGATATCGGCCACCCAAGCTACCGCTTCCACAAACGCTGCTTCGGTTACGGCTGGACGTCCTTTTTCATCAAGGATCCGGCCACCGTTAGCCCAGATGAAATTCATGGTGACCTGCCAGTTACCGGCTGCCATATTGACAGCATATTGCTCGGGACCTCTGGCGCGTAACTTTTGGCAACACTCAATAAACTCATCCCATGTCTCCGGGAAATTTTTATAACCGATCTCCTCTAAAATATCCGTACGATAAAAGATAAATCGGGTGTCAGCATACCAGGGGATACCATATGGTTTACCGTTAATAACGTATAGATCTGTACAAGCTTCAACAAAATCATTCAGCTTCAAGGTCTTTGATTTGGCCAGGTAAGGAGTGAGGTCTTCCAAGGCTCCGGCCTCGGTAAACTGGGCCATATAAGTCGAACCCATTTGCGTAAGATCGGGGACGGTGCCACCGGCCACAGCGGTTAGCAGCCGATCATTCGCCGCTGACCAGGGGATGACCTGTAGTTTAACTTTAATTCCCGGGTTTGCCGTTTCAAACTGTGGTAACAGTTTACCAATATTTTGACCTTCTACCCCCATTGCCCACAGTGAAACCGTCTCCACGCTTGCTGCTTTAAACGTAGTGGTTGCCGTCAAGATGAGAATCAGGGCGACAAAAATTAACAGTGCCGATCTTTTCATTTTTAATCCCTCCATAAGTTTAATACCCAAAATTAACGAAGAAACCTAAATTCGGTTTAGTTGGCCATACTAATACCATCAAGGTAAAAAGGCTTAGTAATCGGAATTTTAATACCATTCTCATCAGTAGCCCAACTAATAATGTAGAGGTTGTAAATCCCATTTTCTTTGATTCCCTTCATTTTATCAGAAAGGGGATAGTGCACTTCATTCCAACCTTTAGTAGCTTGTTGTGGTGAGGCGACCCCGTCAACCCAACTCCAACCATCGTTACTGTCACCCATTCCGAGGAAGAAATCAGTCAGTTCACAGTCATCCGGTATAAAGAAATTGATGACCAGTTCGCTGTGGTTGTTCCAGAGAACGGTCAGCTCTCCGGTTAAATCAAGGGCGACTTTGGTCTCGATCGCATTGCCACTGGGTATGACCTGACAGGAGTATTCTCCCTGAAAAACCAGATCTGAGTTTAACTTGAAGATTGCGCCCGTGTTATCATTACTGAATTTGGAGATTTCGTCTTCGCTTTCCATCTCCCAGAGGTAAGCGATGTTATTAAGTTTAATGCCGTCGATATAAAAGGGTTTAGTGATGGGAATTTTGAGGCCATCGGGATCACTGGCCCAGCAGATAATATAGAGATTATATTTGCCGTTATGAATGACATAGCGCATTTTGTCGGAAAGGGGATAGTGCACTTCATTCCAACCTTTAGTAGCCTTTTGTGGTGAGGCGATCCCATCAACCCAGCTCCAACCGTCGTTACTGTCGCCCATTCCCAGGAAGAAATCAGTTAGTTCGCAGTCCTCGGGAACATAAAAATTAATGATTAGCTCTTGGTGACCATTCCACTGGTTTACCCTCGGACTATTTAAATCCAGGGCAATTTTGGTCTCCACAGCGTTACCACTTGGTATTATCTTGCACGAATGTTCGCCTTCGATCGTATAATCCGTACTCAGTTCAAATTGGGCGCCGGTATTATCATTGCTGTATTTAGCAATTTCGTCACTACTCTCCATCCTCCACAGATACTCTGATTTGACTTGCTTGGGGGGCATGAGCAGATAAGCGCCGTCAAGATGGAAGCTATCCTTGAGCGGAACCCGCTGACCGTCTTTAGTACCGATAAAACTGATGAAAAGGGCATATCTCCGCTCAAAGGAGGTCTCCTTCATGAATTGTTCATCGATATCAAAGATTAAGGTATTCCAGCCGGGTTTGATCTCGCCAGTGGCGTTTTGGTCCAGTTTAACGGTTTGGATGACTAATCGGTCTTCAGTCACATCCACCAAACCCAGATAAAATTCGGAGGGAATAACCAGACTGTCTGGTGAGAAGTGAGCGTTAAGCGCTAATTTTTGCGCTGCTGCCCAGTGCGTTAGGTTTTCTTCACCGAAGAGAGGTAAGGTTACCTTGGTGATTAAAGACTTGCCGTTCGGGGTGATTTTAACGGAAAAACGTCCCTGTAGAACAGGTTTTTTAGCCAGAGCAAAGGTACAACCGGTGTCATCATTGCCATAAAGTTTAACCTCGGCCTTGCTTTCCATGGTTAATAGGTAATGGGGGGCACTATCGGCTTCTGCTGCTGATACGATGGGGAGCGAAATTAATACAAACAGCAAGTATGTGGCCACCATGACTTTACGCCAAGACATTGGATCGCCTCCTTGTTTTGATAAGCTTTTTGCGTTGTATCCTTTTTAAAAGGTCCCAATACAATCTCATCTTTTTTTCTTAAAAAATCACCTCCACGTGGTGAAGCGCTCCATCGTTATGCGGATAAAGTTTACCGCTGTCGATTTTGACGCCATCCACAAATAATTCTATTTCCTCTCCGCTAGCAGCTCGTCGGAAAGTGAAGTGATAGAGAGCGCCCCGATAGGGACGGGTGACAGAGAATTCCGTCCAGTCGTCCGGAACCATCGGTCTGATTACCAGACCGTCCCAGTCCGGGATGATACCGCAAATACCTTCCATTGCAGTCAGAAACGACCAGGTGGATGAGCCGGTGTACCAGGTGAAACCGCCTCGACCAAAATTGGGAGAATCCGGTCCATCGACATTACCGGGGTTGACATAGGGTTCTACTTTATATAAATCAGGGTTTAGCCCCCGGTAAGGTGGGAGGAAACTTTTATAGGCTTCATAGGCTTGCTTTTTCTTCCCTAATTTACAGGCGGCCAAGACCCCCCAGGTGGCGGCGTGAGTGTAGGTACCCCCGTTTTCCCGCAACCCAGGCGCATATCTACTTAAGTAACCGATCTGAGGTTGGGGGGTCTTATAGGACGGGTAAAAAAGTATCGGTCCGTATTCACGGAAGAGATAGGTATCCATCGCCTGGAAAAGCTTTTCTGCGCGCTCCGGAGGGGCAATATCGTTTAGTATGGCCCAGGATTGGGCGTTAAGAAAAATTTTACCCTCTGGAGAATTTTTGCTTCCTAGGATGGCGCCGTTATCACAGATCGCACGGATATACCAGTCTCCGTCCCAACAGTAGGTATTGATTAGGCTCTTCAAACACTCGGCATGACGAAGATACTCCGCCTTGAGTTCAGAATCACCGTTTTTTTCGGCCACCACCGCAAATTCTTTTAAGAGCCCGGATAAAAACTGAGCCAGCCAGATACTTTCTCCTTTTCCATCAGCGCCTACAGCATTCATACCATCATTCCAATCACCATCACCAATGAGTGGAAGTCCCCGCGGGCTTAGATGCGCCAGGCTATAGTTGAAGGCTTGGCAGCAGTGTTCATAGATACTGGCCTCTACCCCGTTTTTGTAAGAAACTTGTTCCTTTAGAAACGCGAAATTACCGGTCTCCTTTAAATACTTGATGACCACAAAAGGCAACCACAGCAGATTATCAGAGATCCGATTCTCGGCGGCCATCTCTGAAATCGGATGCCACCAGTGGTTTACCCTTCCCTCTGGGAATTGGTGGGCGGCATGTAATTTAATCTGCTCCTCCGTCCTGGTGGGATCAATGTATAAGAAAATCTGACTGGCCTGGAGTTGGTCACGGAAACCATAGGCGCCACCTGCTTGGTAATAACTTGTTCTTCCCCAGATATGGCAGGAGAGGGATTGATACTTCAGCCAGATATTATTCATGAGATTAAACCCGGGATCGGGAGTGGCCACCGTAGTAGTAGATAATAACCGTTTCCAAAATTCTTTGGTGGCAGCGAAGGCTTGCTCAACAGCTGAAGAAGATTGATATTTAGTAATAATCTCCTCTGCTTGCTCCTGCTTTTCTCGGGACACGGCTCCGAGGAGATAAATTATTTCCACCTCCTGACCTGGGGGAATAACTATCTGATTATGAAGGCTAGCGATCGGATCACTCCACTTACCGGAGACACCGGTAACAATGCCATTGACCACCGCGGCAGGTTTTTCGAGGGCGCCGTATGCTCCCAAAAACATTTCCTTATCGCCTTCATACCCGGCGACTGGTCGGTTAACGCTGTGAAAGGCCAGATATTCCCAGTCTCGATTCCAATGGCGACCTTTCTTGTTGGGAATCTCCCATAATCGTTTGGTTGCGAACATAGTATTTAAGTTCTCATTGAATTGGGTCTCACTAAAAACCCGGTGAAATTCGCGGGCGGGGTCGGGGAGACCCAAGCACCATTCAAAATAAGTGAAAAGCGATAAGCGCTTCTCTCGCGGACTATTATTTTGCAACTGGACTTTCCAGATCTCCAGCGGTTCTTCAGGGGGGACAAAGATGGTGAGGGTACTTTTTATATCTTGATAAACAGAAAAGAACTGGGAGTAACCGATACCGTGGTGTACTTGATAAAAATCAGGTTGGTGACAGACCGGCTTCCAAGTAAGTGACCAAAATTCACCGGTATCCTCGTCACGAAGGTATAGATACTTACCGGAATTATCCTTGATTAGGTCTTGTTCCCACCGGGTGATACGATTATGGGAGGCATGGGTCTTCCAACTGTAGCCACTACCGGTTTGGGAAACAATTACTCCGTAATCACCGGGGCAGATTACGTTTACCCAAGGGCGGGGAGTATCCGGTCTGGTGATAATGTACTCGTCACCAGTATCATTAAAATATCCGTATTTACTTTGAAAATTGGCCATAGCTAGCACCTCTAATTTTAAATTAACCGGTTAAGTAAAAAGCAAAAAATAATATTGCTTTATAGTGCCCGACAGGAAGAACGTTCAATTAAACTAGTTTTTAATAGAATTCTCCGGTGGGCAGGTTTTTCCTTGTGAATTAATTTTATAATAATTTCCGCCGCATTCTTCCCCATTTCTTCAATCGGTTGTTTAATAGTGGTAAGGGGCGGTTCGACAAGAGAGGAAGCTTCAATATCATCGCAACCGATAACCGAAAGATCTTGGGGCACTTTTAAACCTGTTGCTCGTGCTGCAGCTAAAACACCTATCGCCATTTGGTCATTGGCGGCGAAAACCGCAGTGGGATTTGGTTGTAAACGGTGTAAAGTTAAGAATGCTTGATAGCCCCCTTCGCGTTTGAAATCTCCCTGGCTAGTTAAGCTTTCGTCATAAAGAATTCCGTAATCACTGAGAGCTTGGCAGTAACCGCGAAACCGAAATAAACTATCACCGGCGGTCTGCGGTCCATGAATAAAGGCAATACGTTTATGGCCGAGCTTGATCAGATACTTAGTGGCCTTGTAACCTGCTTCAAAATTGTCGACACTTACATTATAAATAGATTCATCGTTAAGTGTCGAGTCGATCAGAGCAAAGGGGATGCGGCGTTTTTTTAGATTATTAATATAGCTGAGATCAAGAAAATAGGTCATCAGAATAACACCGTCGACGCGCCCGTTAGTAAAAAGATCCACCATCTCCCGTTCTTTTTTAGGAATGGCATGGGTAGTGCAGAGGTTGAGCGTAAAATTATAGAGATTGGCAGTATTCTCTACACCGCGAACAATTTGAGCATAAAAGTGGTCACTAATATCCGGAATAATCAACCCCAGCATCTCAGTGGACTTCCCTGCTAAACCGCGGGCTACGACATTAGGGTGATAATTCATCTCCTTCATGAGTTGAAGGATCTTTTCCCGGGTTTCTTCACTAACCCCCGGTTTGTTATTGAGTACATAGGAAACAGTTGCTTTGGTTACATTGGCGGCTTTGGCGATGTCACTAATCGTTACAGACAAAGAATCACACTCCTACTTAACCGGTTAATTCAATTATATAGATATCAATCGGCTTTGTCAATTCTTTATTAAAACAGCTTATAGTTATAATATACTATTATTACTATCTTTTCCAGCTAGATATAAAATAATTTGGTAGGATAAATATAAATTTATTGCGCTCACATTTCGCACCCTTATATTTAGTTAGGCTTTTATTTGGTATCCAGTTGATAGAAACTGATTTTAGCTTGACTTTCGTCTAAAAGGTACGAAAAATGAGTTGCGGGAGGCGCCGTGAAAAAATTTTTTCCTAAAGAAGTGTTTGACATTAAAATAACTATCGATTACAATATGACTGAAGATTCATATGAATACAGATTCATATTGATAAAGCTCGATCATAGTTATACTGTAAGGATGGGGAAGATATTGCCAAAAGAAACATTTTTCAATTTACCTGAAGAGAAGCGGGAGCGGGTAATCGAGGCGGCGATTGAAGAGTTTGCGGCCTATCCATTTCATCAGGCCAGGATTACAGCAATAGCTGACAATGCCGGAATCGCGAAAGGGAGTTTTTATCAGTATTTTGAAGATAAGAAAGATCTTTATAAATATCTTATCGAGATCATTGTAGAAAAGAAATTAAAATACATCAATCAAGATATGATGGTAAATCGAGAAAGATATAGCTTTTTTGAGCTTTTGCGGGAGGTTTATTTAAGCGGGATTAGATTTGCCAAAGAAAATTCGCGCCTGCTTCCTATTGGTCTTATGTTAGTAAACGATAAGGAACTATGCCGTGAGATCCTTGGGGAATATGAAGATAAGAGCACCGATTTTTTCTTACTCTTATTAAAACAGGGAAGAACAGAAGGCGCTATTGATCCAACTATTGATCTGATATTAATCTCTAAAATGTTAACCAGCATTAGTTATTCTTTAACTGATTTTGTTTATGAAGATGGCAAATTAGATTTGGATGACATGGAGATCATTGATCAGATGCTCTATATTATTGAGAATGGGATTAAAAAAAGAAGATGACTCGGTTACTTGGTCAATGGTCTCAAATAGACATTTTTTAAGCTTACGATTAATTTCTTTTTTTCAGCTGGGATTTATTAATAAAGGCTCTAGAGCTTGTCATTTAAATCGAGCAACGAGCGACGTGATGGAGGTTATTAAGATGGCGTTATTGAAATTAAAAGGAGTTACAAAGATTTATCAACAAGGAAAGATCGAAGTGCCGGCATTAAGAGGGATTGACTTAATAGTGGAAGAAGGAGAATTTACGACTATTTTCGGCCCGTCTGGTTCAGGAAAGACTACGTTACTTAATATGATTGGGTGTCTGGATAAACCGAGTAGTGGCAGTATCAATTTTGGCAACAAAGAATTAGTTAATTTAGACAAAAAAAATCTTGCCATGATTAGAAGACATAATGTCGGTTTTGTCTTTCAGAGTTATAATTTGATTCCTGTATTGACTGCCTTTGAGAATGTGGAGTTTGCTATTAGATTAATTAACAAACATAATAAAAACGAATTAAGAGACAAGGTGATGAAGATCCTGGCGGCAGTTGGTTTGGAGGGTTTGGAAAATAGAAAGCCCAATGAACTGTCCGGCGGGCAGAAACAGCGGGTGGCGATTGCTAGAGCTTTGGTAAAAGAGCCCAAACTGGTGTTGGCTGATGAGCCTTCCGCCAACCTGGATTCAAAAACCAGCGAAGAGGTCCTTGAAGTGATGGTCAAGATGAATAAGGAACTGGGAACGACCTTTATTTTCTCCACTCATGATCCGTTAGTGATGGATTACGCCCGTCGTTTAATCGAGATTCGGGACGGTCTGATCGCGAAAGACCAAAGGAGGGAGCAGGATGCTGTTCTTAACTAAACTGGCTTTTAAGAACCTGGCCCGCCATAAGAACCGGACGTTGATTACCGCCATAATTATTGCTTTTGCCACTTTTTTCTATATTGTCATGGACTCCCTGGTCGGGGGGATGACGGAAATGTCCTATGAGACCATTATTGATTATGAAGCCGGTCATTTACAGATATCAAATGAAGAGTATTGGGAAGAAGAGGAGAAATTGCCGCTGAAAAATTTATTCTCCGTTGATGGGCAGATGATGACCGCCATCCGGAACATTCCTGGGTATATAGGCAGTTCACCTGAGCTTAGTTTCCAAGCCCGTCTTAATAACGGCAGTGACGAACTGCCGGTGATCGGTAGAGGGGTGATCCCCGAGGCCTTCGAAGAGGTTTTTGCCTTAGGAAACCAGTTTGTAGAAGGGTCCCTCTTTACCTCCACAGAGTTATTCTCCGGGGAGTCGCCTGTAGTGGGATATCAAGCGGTCTTAGGAAAAAGACTGGCTGAACTGATGGAGTTGGAGTTGGGGGACTATATCATACTCTTGGTGAAAGATAGAAATGAAACCTTTAATACCATTGAGGCGCAGATTTGCGGCCTGGTGCACACCAGTAATCTCAATGTCAACCAGTACCTCGTCTATCTCCCCCTCGCTCCGGTCCAAGAGGCCTTGAGCGTGGGTAATGAAGTAAGTAAGGTCGTTATCAGAATGGAAAACAAGAATTTGGCTACAGGGGCAGCCGTGAAACTGGAGAATCACTTGAGAAGTCACAATAATTATCTCGGGGTCTATCCCTGGAGCGGATTGGAAGCCATATCTTTTGCCGAGGCTCAAAATATAGAGAATCAAGTAATTCTTACAATTATTCTTTTGATTGCCGCCATCGCCATCATTAATACTGTAATCCTGGCGGCCCTTGAGCGCAGAGAAGAGATTGGCATGATGAAGGCCATGGGCTTACAGAACAACGAGGTCGTCTACACCTTTGTCCTGGAATCAATCGGCATCGGCATCTTGGGTGGAGTAATCGGTGTGTTGATGGGCATTGGTGGTGTGTGGATGATGATCACTTATGGTTTAGACTTTGAGGCCATGTTTGGAATGGATATGGCTTCTTTTGGGATGCCGGTGATTGGCAAAGTTTACGGAGTCTGGAATCCTGCGGCTTTTGTCAAAGTCGTTTCCTTTGGGATTATCGTTTCGTTCCTCGCCAGTATCTGGCCGGCGTATAGGGCGGCGGATAAAGACCCAGTGAAGACGATTTATCATCGCTAGGGGGGTGTGAAGATGTTTTTTCTTTCAAAATTGGCTTTTAAAAATCTGTTCCGCAGTAAATCAAGGACGATTGTCTCCATGGTCGCCATTGCTTTTGCCGTCATGATCGTGGTTTTTGCCAAGGGCTTGATTGAGGGAATGATTGACTCGGTTTCCGCCGACCATATCCACTATAATTCCGGCCACATCAAGGTGATTGATGAGGATTATTACAAACGAGAACGTCTCTTGACTCTGCATTATCCGGTTGATGGTTTTGACGGGCAGGGGTTGGAGGAGATGATTACCGCCTTAGAAAGTGTAGAAGGCGTAGAAATGGTTATTCCCAGATTAAAATTCGGCGCCATGGTCAGCACTGAAGAGGAACTGGTCGCCATGAACGGCTGGGGGGTTAATCCCGAGCAGGAATTAGCTTTTACCGACCTGGAGGAGTTTTTGGTTGAGGGGAGGATGGTCGCCCCCGGTCAACAGGAAGTGGTCATGGGGACGGACTTGTTGGAAAAGATTAATTGTCGGGTGGGGGATAAAGTTACTATCCTTTTTAATACAGCCTTTGATTCCTTAAGAGGGATCACTTTCCGGATCGTCGGACGCTTGGAAAGCGGCTTGAAGATGCTAAATGAGATCGTATTCTATCTACCGTTGGATCAAGCTCAGAAGCTTCTATACCTGGATGATCAGACCACCGAGTTATTGCTGGTCACAGCAGACAAGAAGCTGGTTCCGGAGGTTCTACCGAGAGTTAAGTCTTTATTGGCCGAACATGGTGATGAACGATACCAAGCCTTGAGCTATCGTGAGACCAGCGACTTGATTCCTTTGATGGATTTGTCCGCTGTTATCTATAACTTTATCTATATCTTCCTCCTCTCATTATCCTGTATTGTCGTGGTTAATACCATGATTATGATCGTCAAAGACCGCACCAAAGAGATTGGGATGATGTCTGCGCTCGGGCTGGAAAGCAAAGATATTCTGCAACTTTTTGTCCTGGAGGGCGCCATCATGGGAGTGATCGGCAGTCTGGCCGGCGCTGTCTCCGGATACTTAATGAACAGTTATTTGGCGCGGGTCGGTTTTGATTATGGGGAGGCTTTGTCCGGGATTAGTTCCGATCTGATCTTCAACACCATGATTTATCCGGTTTCATCAATTGAAGTTAGCATCTTCGCTTTTGTGCTGGGGGTAGTAATTGTCACCATCGCCTGTCTGATCCCGGCCCGGCGCGCGGCCAGGCTCGAGCCGACCGTAGCCATGCGGGAAGGGTAAGAAGCAACGAGCAATGAGTGACGAGTAAAAGGAGGTAATAAAATGGCTTTACTTGAGATGCAAGGGATTACAAAGATTTATAATCAAGGCAAAATCGAGGTGCCGGCCTTAAGAGGGGTTGACCTGACGGTGGAGGCCGGGGAATTTACCACGATCTTCGGTCCTTCCGGTTCCGGGAAGACGACATTATTAAATATGATTGGTTGCCTGGATAAGCCTACCGCCGGGCGGATAACTTTTGACGGCCAAGAATTGAGAGAATTGGACAAAAAAGCCTTGGCCATGGTCAGAAGGTATCATGTTGGCTTTGTCTTTCAAAGTTACAACCTAATTCCGGTCTTGACGGCCTACGAAAATGTGGAATTTGCTATTAGATTAGTAAATAAATATCACAAAAAAGAAATCAGAGACCGGGTACTGCAGATTCTGGACGCTGTAGGCCTGGCAGGATTGGCAGGCCGGAAACCAAATGAATTGTCCGGCGGACAGAAACAGCGGGTGGCCATTGCCCGGGCTTTGGTGAAAGAACCAAAATTGATCTTGGCCGATGAGCCTTCCGCGAACTTGGACTCCAAAACCAGTGAAGAGGTACTTCAGGTGATGCTCAAGATGAACCAGGAACTGGGCACCACCTTTATCTTCTCCACTCATGATCCTCGGGTGATGGAGTACGCAAGGAGGTTAATAGAAATTCGTGATGGGCTGATCTCCAAAGACCAAAGGAGGGAAAGCGAAGATGTTTCTGACTAAATTGGCTTTTAAAAATTTGATTCGCCATCGAAACCGGACTCTAATTACCGCTAGTATTATTGCCTTTGCTATCTTCTTTTATATTGTATTTGATTCACTAATTAGCGGGATGGTTGAAATGTCTTATAATAGCATCATTGATTATGAGGCCGGACATCTACAGGTGATGAATGAAGAGTACTGGGAAGAAGAGGATGAGTTGACTCTGGATAATTTAATGCTTTTTGATGGGCAAGTGTTGGCAGGCATAAAGGATGTTAAAGGGTACCGAGCTGATTCACCTGAGTTGAATTTTTCAGCACTACTTAATAATGGCATTAATGAGCTACCTGTGATTGGTAGAGGGATTATTCCTAAGGATTTTGCAGAGGTTTTCCCTTTGGAGAATCAGTTTGTCGAGGGAAGTATGTTTTCTTATGGAGAGTACAAAGCGGTACTTGGGAAAAGACTGGCCGATTTATTGCAATTTGAGACAGGAGATTATCTTACCCTTCTGGTTAAAGACAAAGATGAAACCTTTAACACCATCGAAGCGGAAGTTGCAGGGTTGATTCATACAGGTAACTCTAATGTGAACCAGAACGTAGTCTACCTACCTCTTGATCTTGTGCAAAGAGCACTAAATGTTGAAGGTCAGGTGAGTAAGGTCATCATCAGGTTGGAGAATAAAGCTCATACTATGAAGCTGGCCAAGGAGTTGGAGCATAAGATAAAATCTGCCAGTGCTAGCCTGGCTGTTTATTCCTGGAATGAGCTAGAGGCGGTGTCTTTCGCCGGCGCCAAACAAGCAGGCAATCAGTTAATTTTGTTTATTATTTTAATGATTGCCGCCATTGCCATCATCAATACAGTTATCCTGGCGGCTTTAGAGAGAATGACGGAGATCGGTATGATGAAGGCGATGGGTTTACGTGTTAATGAGATTATCTTTACCTTTGTTCTGGAATCGACTGGTATCGGGGTTATAGGGGGTATCGCCGGTGTGCTTTTAGGGCTTGGCGGGGTTGGTCTCATGGCTAGGTTCGGAATTGATTTTGCTGCCTTATACGGTTTCGATCTGGGCGCTTTTGGTGTACCAGTATTGGATAAAATTTATGGAGTCTGGAACCCAGCGGCTTTTGTTGAAGTCTTTGTTTTTGGGGTTGTTGCTTCCTTGTTGTCCAGTATTCTACCGGCCTACTGGGCGGCTGATAAGGATCCGATTAAAGCGATTTATCATCGTTAGGGGGTGTGAAAATGGGATTTATTATAAAAATAGCTTATAAAAATCTGTCTCGTCATAAACTACGGACCTTTGTTTCGATTACCGCCATTGCTTTTTCTGTGATGATTGTGGTTTTTGCCAGGGGACTGATCAATGGAATGATCGACACTCTTTCGGTTGATCATATTCAATATAATTCTGGACATATTAAGATCATTGACCAAGAATATCTCCAGCAAGAACGCTTGTTACCGCTAAACTATCCGGTGGATGGCTTTAATGGAGAGGGGCCTCGGGCGATGACCGCTGATTTGAAGGAGATAAAAGATGTCGAGATGGTTATTTCCAGGCTGAAGTTTGGCGCTATGGCCGGCACGGAGAATGAATTGATCACCATGTGCGGTTGGGGTGTTGAACCGGAGCAGGAATTAATTTTCACTGATATTGAGGATTTTCTGGTAGAGGGGAGGATGGCGCAGACTGGGCGAATGGAAGTAGTGATGGGGACTGCTCTCCTAAAAAAACTGGATCGTAAGGTGGGTGAGAAGATAACGATCGTCTATAATACCGCCTTTAATTCTTTAAAAGGATCTACTTTTGAGATCGTCGGACGATTGGAAAGCGGTCTAAAAATGCTAAACGAGGTGGTATTTTATCTGCCTTTGGATCAAGCCCAAAGGCTCCTAGAGATGGATGACCAAGTTACCGAGTTATTGTTGGTAACATCGGACAAGAAGATTATTCACCGGGTACTACCAGAGGTGAAAAAGCTATTGGCAGATAAAGGAGCGACCGATAGATATTTGGCTTTGGGTTATAAAGAGACCAGTGATCTTATTCCGCTGATGGATATAATGAAAATAATTTATAATCAGATTTATATTTTCTTGGTTTTGTTATCCTGTATTGTAGTGATTAATACTATGATTATGATTGTTAAAGAAAGAACTAAAGAGATTGGTATGATGACGGCTATGGGATTGGAAAGCAAAGAGATTTTGCAACTTTTTGTGATAGAAGGCGCGATCATGGGAGTGCTAGGCAGTCTGCTCGGAGCCGTTTCAGGTTCTGTATTAACTAGTTATTTAGCTGAAGTAGGTCTCGATTATACCTCTGCAATGTCTGGGATGAGTGCAGATATTATCTTTGATGCCATTGTTTATCCTGTTTCTTCTATTGGTAATACCATTTTTGCCTTTATGCTGGGGATGTTTATTGTTACCATTGCTTGTTTGATTCCGGCCCGGCGGGCGGCAAGTCTTGAGCCGACGGAAGCGATGCGGGCTTAAAACTGGCCGTGGATAGCAAACAAGGAGAACATGTGTGTATTGGGGCGTAAATTAATGCAATTCTCCACCGGAATTTATTTAAATATAGAAGGGAGTCAATTCCTTATGAAAAAAACACTGGTTTACTTGGTTGTTTCCTTTATCCTGCTCTCTATCTTTGCTACAGTGGCTTTTGGCGCGCTGACGGCGGAAGAGATTATCAAACGCCGGGATAATAACGAATATTTCGATACTGCAAAGGTAGAGGCGGAGATGGTCATTATTAACCGGAACCGAAGAATCGTTAAAACCATGACTTCTTATGCCCAGGGTGATAATGGTTTAGTCATTTTCAGTAACCCCCGGGACCGGGGCACGAAGTTTCTCAAACGCGGCGATGACCTTTGGATGTTCTTCCCCGATGCCGAAGATCTGGTGAAGATCTCCGGACACATGCTGAACCAGGGGATCATGGGGAGCGACTTTTCCTATCAAGATGTGATGGAATCGGATAAGCTGACTGACTTATATGATTTTGAACGGATTGGCGAAGAAGAGATCGACGGACGTGCCTGCTATGTCTTGGAAGGAACAGCAGTCGAGGGAAAAGAGGTCTCCTATTACCGGCGTAAATCGTGGATTGACAAGGAAAGGTTTGTCGGGTTGAAAGAAGAGTTATACACGCGGAGTGGGCGTCTACTGAAAGTGATGACCGTAACGAAAGTGAAAGAGATTGAGGGCCGCTGGTATCCGCTGGAATCGGTGATGGAAGATAAGCTGCGGAAGAACACCCGGACCGAATTTATCATCAACTCGATAGAGTTTAACCCGCAGATTCCGCTTGGAACCTTTACTTTAGAGAATTTACGGTAGTATAGACATTGGCCGTCGGTTGGGCAGACTTTAACCGGTGGCCTTGATAAAAATTGGTAGGTAACGTTTTAATTGATCTATTTTTAAAAGAAAAGGAGGGTCAGACCGATGCGCAAACTTTCTGCCCCGCTTACCTTGTTATTGATATGGAGCATAACGATTGGCGCCAGCCCGGCACTGGCGTTGGAAGCCGGGGGTAAAGTCGAACTAAATTACACGGGAAGCTGGTTTGAAGATGGAACCTATATTGATGAGGTAAGTGACAGTCTAGAATTGGAGCTTTTTTTACCCCGGTTGGGGAGGACAGAGGTTAGTTATGCCTTTGATGTTCATAACCCTCTGCAGGATTTGACTGCCGGAAAAGAGGCGACCTATTTTACGAAAAAACTTTATTTAAAACACAGATTTGCCCCCTTTCATTTGACCGTTGGCCGGCAACCGGTCTCCTGGTCCTTTGGCTCTTTGCTGAGCCCGGTCGATTACACCATTGGGGCAGAGGCTTTTGATGAAGAGAGCGGTAGCAAATATACAGATGCGGTCGAAGTCTATATTCCCTTGAACTGGAACTCCAGTCTTGCACTGGTCACCTCTTTTCCCGCCGGGTTTGATCTTGAAACGGAAAAGATGAAGTGGGGCGTCAGAGGTAGATTCGGCGTGAAGGGTTACGACTTAACTCTTAATTATGTGCAGGAAGCGGAGGCGGCAGGGGCGAACGGAAGCGGGGTAACCGACCTTATTTCCTTGCTTCCCCGGCGGCGGGTGGGCGTTACTTTTAAAGGCGATCTAGGCGATTTGGGAGTGTACGGCTCTTTCGGCCATTATTTTGGCGAGGGGATAGAGAAGAGCAATAGCTATCTTATGGGGGTAGATTACAGCTATAATATTGATTATTACGGTAAGCTAACAATGCAGTTAGAATATTTAGGTCTTGATCGTAGTAATCTAACTCAATTACTTGGTCCGTTTATGATGATAAGTAGTGGAAAGCAAAGTATCGATCTTTTAAGTGGGAGTATGGCTTACCCGATTGATGATTTTTCCGCAATCTCTTTAATAGCTATTGCTAATTTAGATGGTAGTAATTTAATGATTATACCTGGTTATCAAAACACTTTACCTGGTAATATTGATTTGGACCTAAGTATTCTATTTTTCCTTAAGGAAAGCGATCATAAATTTACTTCAATAGTTATGGGTCTCAGTTATCCCTTTTGAGGGAATTAGGGCACTTCCTAGTGGTACGATCAATAATATTGTGGCTAAATTTTAAATAAATGAATTATGAAATTAACTCTACATTGTTTGCTCCGGGGGATATGATGCCGCAAGCTACAACTGGACACTTAGCGACTATTGCTGTCAGACTTCTAAATTCCTATTTTGGATTGTCGTTGGAAATGGGTAAATACTTATATGTTAAAACTTCTGGTTTACCTTTTGAGGAACAAGTTGAGTTAATGTTTCCCAATCATGAAAAAAACGCGGAGTTAGTAGCCAGTTTTGAACAGGAGAAAGAAGACACCATCTTTAAGCAACCTTTATTTCCGGAAGTAAAAAGTGTTTTCGCTGCTTTGTCTACCGGCGGGCATCGGTTGGTTATTTCCTCCAGTAACACTCGGTCGATGATGGAAGAGTACTGCTCCCGTACAGGCCTTAAGGTTGATTTAATTCTTGGATATAGAAAAGGGTTCGGTAAAGGAGAAGCTAAGCATGTAATTAGCGACCTGAATGAATTGAGCAGTGTAATAAGGGTTTTTTTAAAAGATAGGGATGTCTGACATCATGACGACCAATATCTATTTTTATATTTTGAGGGAATTGCATAATTACCTTAGCTTGTATTTAACAACAGACTGTGAAAGAAGGTAAACTGGCGGCGATCTTAGGACCCAGCGGTTCGGGGAAATCCACGTTGGTACGATCGATCGCCGGATTTGTACGGCCTGAATCAGGGGAAATCTTCCTAGGTGACCGTAACATTACACATGAAAAACCGGAATTGAGAAATACTGCGATGGTATTTCAGAACTATGCTTTATGGCCGCATATGACTGTATATCAGAATATTGCTTACGGTTTAAAACTTCGGAAAAAATCTCAGGGGGAGATTGAGCAGAAGGTGCGGTGGGCGTTAGAACTTGTTGATCTTCCGGGGCTGGAGGAAAGATACCCTACCCAGATGTCTGGAGGGCAGCAACAGAGAGTGGCCTTGGCCAGAGCTTTGGTGGTGGACCCGGAAATACTATTGTTGGATGAGCCGCTGTCCAATCTTGACGCCAAGATCAGATACAGGCTGCGTTTTGAGATTAAGAAACTCCAGAAACGTCTTAATATTACAACCATCTATATCACCCACGACCAGGAAGAGGCGCTCAGTATCGCGGATCAAGTTATTCTCCTTAACGATGGATTGATTCAACAGGATGATACCCCGGAAGCGATCTACTCCCGCCCGAAGAATTCGTTTGTAGCGGAGTTTCTCGGCGCCAGCAATGTAATTGCCACCAAAGTATTGGAGGATAATCTGGGCTTGTATACCTGGTTAGGAGGGGCAAGATTACTGGCGCCCGAGGGTAAAAAAGTTAATGATAAAGTTAACATAATCTTGCGGGCCGATGAAGTAACTCCGGTAGTAAATGGCTTTACCGAGGACCAGCACTATCTAATTAAAGGACGGATCAATGAACAAATGTACTTAGGCTCTAAACGGAGATATGAAATTGAAACGGAAGAGGGGCATACATTACTGGTCGACTTTGAAGAAGAACTCCCGACTGGTAAGGATATAAAACTATCTGTGCATCGTGATAAGTTGTATATCTATTAAAACCGGACAGGTTCATCCCGGAATGTTGTCAGAAAAAGGAACTATGTTTTGTTTGCTGGAAAATGATCGATAATTAAAAAAGTACTGATGTACGTTTTAGGGTAGTCCTTCACCCCGACTGATGGGAGTGGAGGGCTACTTTATCGTAATCGTATTAATTTAAAACCGAAAATTTACGACAATAGTTAGTGTTCCTGTCGGAATTATTAGCAGATAGTTGAGATGAGCGGTGCCTGAAATCATTGCAAAATAATACGATGGAATGGTATAATTAACGGAAAGTTTCAAACAAGGAGGAGACGTGTTGATTGAGGTTAACTTTAGCATCTTAATAACATTTATCTTATATTTAGCATTTATGGTTGCTATCGGCTTAATTTTTTACTCTAAAACTAATAATTTATCTGATTATATTTTAGGCGGTAGACAATTAAATAAATGGGTAGTCGCTCTTAGCGCAGAAGCTTCTGATATGAGTGGATGGCTCTTATTGGGGTTGCCCGGTTTAGCGTATGTGGTCGGAGTGGAAGCAGCGTGGATCGCTATTGGCTTAGCAGCGGGCACTTATTTAAACTGGAAATTTGTGGCGGCTCGACTTCGTAATTATACGCAGATCTCCGGGGATGCAATTACCTTATCCAACTATTTTGAAAACCGTTTCCGGGATAAAAGTAAGGCTTTACGCATGGTCTCAGCGTTATTTATTGTTATCTTTTTCCTGATCTATACCGCATCTGGATTTGTCGCCAGTGGAAAATTATTCAGTACGGTTTTTGGGCTAACCTATTTTCAAGCCCTGCTGATCGGGGCTCTAGTAGTAGTCATCTATACTTTCTTAGGTGGTTTTATGGCGGTTTGTTGGACCGACCTTTTTCAGGGACTATTAATGCTTTTTGCTATTATTGTCGTACCGATGGCAGGAATGAAAGCGGTAGGTGGATATGGCGCGCTGATTAGCGCCATAAAAGCCGCTAATCCGGAGAGGCTGAATCTATTTACGACCTTGGAAGGAACCCCCATTTCGGCGATGGTGGTTATTTCTTCCCTGGCATGGGGACTAGGTTATTTCGGGCAACCCCATATCCTGGTCAGATTTATGGCGATTAAATCTCCAGAACAGATTAAGCCGGCGACCAGAATCGCGATGATTTGGGTCCTTCTTTCACTAATTGCCGCGGTGTCAGTGGGGGTGGTAGGAAGCGCATATTTACCCAATGCTTTGGAAGGCCCGGCGACAGAAACTATCTTTATGGTTATGGTTGATCGCTTATTTCATCCATTGATGGCAGGGCTATTGTTAGCAGCGATTTTAGCAGCGATTATGAGTACGGCTGATTCTCAACTGTTAGTAACTGCTTCAGCTTTAGCTGAGGATTTTTATAAAGTGCTTTTTCGTAAAGAGGCTAGCGATAAAGAATTGGTGCGGGTAGGCCGCTTGGCGGTAGTGCTGGTCTCCGTTGTTGCTTTTATCATCGCTTTGGATCAAAATAGTTCAGTATTAGATTTGGTGGCTTATGCCTGGGCTGGATTCGGAGCTACTTTTGGTCCGATTATTCTCCTTTCACTCTTTTGGAAAAGGATGACCCGTAACGGAGCATTGGCCGGAATCGTGGCGGGTGGAGTCACTGCTCTGATTTGGAAACAACTTCACGGTGGAATCTTCGAACTTTATGAGATCGTACCAGGGTTTCTCTGTTCAGTTATTGCTATTGTACTCTTTAGTTTGCTGGATAAGAAACCGGCTGATGAAATTATTGAAGAATTTGATATGGTGAGCGGGAAATAGCTTTCTGCAAGGAAATGTTCTGTCTTGACCGCAAATCAAGCTGTATTATAAAAGACAGGTGGAAATCACCTGTCTTTTATAATTGATAGCAATATATTTCTGTTCTCAAGAAAAATTTTACTTTTCGCTCCTTCTTCTTGTATCCAGTTCATTGGAAAATCGATCTAGCTTACCCTTTGCATAAAGGATGCGAAATGTGAGAAAGATCAATAGAAGGCGGCTTTTACAGACCTCCTTTTAAAATATGGTAATGGTAAATTTTATGAAAAGCTTCTTTGTTTTTTTCTTGGGATATGGTATTCTTTAAATGAGGATAATGTAAAACGGGGGTGAATCGGATGAAAGATTACCAACCATATATCCAAGCATGGCAAGAACGTTTTAAACAAGATGTTATTTTGGCTGTTAAACGGAAAAGGGATGCCCAAATCGTTGCCGAACGGATGGTATCGATCCTCCTCCGTAAGTATAAAGTGAAAGAAGTTTACCTTTTTGGTTCAGTAATCATTCCCGATAAAGAGTTTTCAATTGGTTCTGATATCGATCTGGGGGTTTCTGGACTTTCTACTGAAGATTTTTATCAAGCTTGGAACGAGATTGAAACACTTTCTGAATTTGAAGTTGATCTGATCGACTTAGACCATTGTAGTCCAGAATTTCGAATTAAGGTTTTATCGGAAGGGAGGCGTTATCAGACGGATGAAAAACCAATACTTTCGCTTGACGAAAGAAATTGAGTTTGAAATTTCTGAATTGGAAAAGCTCGTTATTGAGGTTTCAGAGTTAAGCTTTCGTTTTAGTAATGGTGTTCCTAACTCTTTGGAGATAAGGGGACTTGGCGCCATATTACACGACTTTTATAATGGAATCGAAAATATTTGCTCAAGGATTGCCAACGAGATTGATGGTGGTCTTCCCAAAGGTAATGGTTGGCATCGGCGAGTTTTAGAGAGTATGTCTTTAGATCTGTCTGGTGTGCGCCCTGCTCTCTTTTCTATGGGCACGGTAAAGAGTTTGGATGAATACCGGAGATTTCGTCACATTTTTCGGCATATGTACGGCTCTCACCTAGATTGGGTAAGAATTAAACCACTCTTACATAAGTTGGCTTTAGTTTTTAGTGAAGTCAAAAAAGAAACATTTGAATTTACAATATTCCTAAAAGAGCTTTCTGGTTTATAGAAATTCTGCTCGACCAATTTTTGAGAATGTAAAAGGGAGAACAAAGGGAACAGTTCTGATGGACACCTCTATTTGGAGTGGAGTTCTACTTCGAAGGGAGGTGTTTTATTAAATAATAAAACCCTGTGCTATGACTAAGAAAAGAGCAGAGACTATACCAAGAACTCACTTTTCGTACTTTTTAGCTAGAATTAGTTTCTATTAACTAGCTGCTCAATAGAGCCTAGTTAAATATAAGAGACGCAAAATGTAAGCAAGAAAATCACGGAGGGCCTTGAGAGCACATCGGGACAAGCTTCTTGATAAAAAAAGACAGTTAGAAGTATTTACTATCTTGGGGTAGTTATAACAAACAAGCCCATGCCGGACTGGCTCAAATGTACGTGGATGATCCAAGATTTGCAGCCTATTATGACCAAGCGCAACCAGGGGCGGCAGTATTTCTTAGAGATGCGATTTTAGTTTATACTGGTAATTGTGGTAGAAAATTGTGAACAAACTGATAGGAGAAAGGCCTATAATTCTGATGCTAAAGGGTTATTCCTATTCACAAAGCATTTGGCAGTCGCAAACCTCTTTGGAAGGAACAGTACATAGAATGTAATCTAATTGAAACCGTCGTTCGAGACCGGACGGGTTAATTTGGGGATATATTTTGTTAGTATCCATGGTGTATAATGGAATTATTAATGAACTAGAGAGAATACTTAGACACAGTACTACTATTTGGGAGGTTCGGGATGAAAAGATTCGTTTTATACTCTTTAATCTTACCGCTACTAATTGCCACCGGGGGTTGGCGGGCGTTCGCGGCTGATTTTCCAAAAGACGCCCATATATTACCGGAGAGCTTCTTAAACCTATACTGGGTTGACAAATCCTTATCTGTGGGGATTAAACAAAGCATCCTCAAACCGGTATACGTTACTGCTAATCTTGAGTTTGATCAGCCAAACACAGACGTGCTCCTTCGATTGGGGGCAGCCTATGTGCTTCCAAAAGAACTGGTTTTTCTTCGAATAAAAGGGGAGAAGGTGATCTCCTTCAACCTCTACTTCTATGGTGGAGGGGGATGGCAGTTTTCTCGGAATGAAGGTTATCATTATCCTTACCTCTTAATTGGAACAAATTATCTTTTCCTGTTTGCTGAATCAGTATATCCGCTGACCTATGAGATAGAACCGGAGTTTCGGTCCGGGTTTAGTTTTAAATTTTAACCACCCACTCACCCTGGATTCATCAAAGAGAGAACTTGGAATGGTTGAGTTTAATTCTAATCCTAACCGCCACTAACCCGGGTGGGACTTGTTATCTTATTCATGATAAGATGGTCAACCAACTTTAAGGAGGAAAAAAGATGCGTATGCGACATATCTCTCCCCGCGTCTTGGTCGGAGCGCTATGCCTGTTTTTGTTACATATAATATCCCCGCAAGTTGCGGTTCTGGCGGCTGCGGATTATTACCATACTATGGAGTCTTTTCGAGTTACACCGGGAGCTTCAGTAGAGGTGGAAGTCGCCTTTCATGAAGTGGAGGTGATCCTAACCTCTAATCCCAGTATTGAGGTTGAAGTAAATATGCAAGTCACAGCCTCTTCAGAGAAAGACGTAGAGCGACTGATGAACGAGTATAAACCGGGCTTCACCGCAGAAGATAATTTACTGCGCATCCGTTCACTCCCCGATGGTTTATTCAATTACTCCTGGTATCAAAGTCTCTCCGGTCAAATAAAGATTGCCGTCCCGGTCCAGACCGACTTAAAGATTAAAACCGCCTCCGGAGACTGCGTCTTCAGAGGTGATTTCGGTGAATCCTCCATCATCGCTGCCACCGCCTCAGGGAATATTTCGTTCATCGGAGAGGCGGAAAGATTTACGGCCCATACCGCTTCCGGAGAGATCGAGGCTGAGTTTAAGACTCCGGTGGCTTCGGTAGAAGCCCGCTCCTCTTCCGGCGACATCTGGATCAGCGGTCCGGTAAAGAAAGCCGAACTCCATAGCGCTTCCGGCGCGATTAACATTAGTGGCTTAAGTGGAGAGATCAACGTCTCCAATGTCTCCGGCGATCTGAACGCCTACTGGGAAACTATCTCCGATAAGATTAACATTGTAGCCGAGACAGTCTCCGGGGATCTCCGGTTCTGCTTCCCGGAAGGGACGACGGTCTCAGGTGAGATCAAGAGCAATACCGGACGAATTAATTCTGAGTTTCCGGGAAGATTCTCCGGTCGTTCAAACTCGCTCTTTATTCTTGATGGAGGAGTTGACGCTCTTCAGATCTCAGCCTCCACGGTTAGTGGTTCAATTGAGCTGACATCCGGGGAGTATCCCTTTCTTCCTAAGATCGGGATGATCAAAACGATGAATCCACCTTGGCATGATGTATCCTTTGATTTTTTTACTGAAGACTCTTTGCCCGTGGTCATCTTGAACCTATACCATTACGAAAGCATGGTGACTCCGGGCTTAAAATATCGACTGAGAGACCATTTTTATGCTACAGGAAATGTCGAATACTCCTACCGGGAAAGAGATGTAAGGATGCAGATCGGGGCGGTTTACTTCCTTCCCTATGACTTTCTTCTCTTTTCGTTTTACGGGGGAGGCGGCGCTCAATTCTCCAATAATAAAGGTTATCAATATCCCTATATTATGATGGGGACCGATTTTCTTTTTTTCTTCGCTGAACTCATCTATCCCTGGGAAATAAACACTTCTCCTCGCTCTCGTTTTGGTTTTAGTATCAACTTTTAAGGAGGAAGGATATGAAAAAGAGTTACCGGCTCAGCATGGTATTATTAGTGGCGCTCCTCCTAATCGGAGGCACACCGCTTCTCGCTTCCGCAGCAACCGGGCAAAAAAAAGCTTCACCCAACGGTTTTCTACAACTATATGAGACTGAAGCGAATCTCTCCTGTGCTTTAAAATTCCGTCTGTGGAGTAGTCTCTACGCAGGGACGAATATAGAGTATTACTCCTCCGCTCAAGACATGAAGCTTCATCTCGGGGCGGTATGGCTCTTACCCCATGAGTTCTTGTTCTTCAGGTTTTATGGAGGTGGCGGTTATCAGTATTCTCGTCGAAACGGCACGGATTTCTCCTATCTGGTCTTAGGTAGTCATTTCCTGTTTTTATTCTCTGAGGTTCTGTATCCATGGGAAATAGAGACCGAACCCTTAATGCGATTTGGCTTCAGCTTTAAATATTAGCAAATACCTGCTGATGTTCCCGAGGTTCTGACGGTCTCGGAAACCGTCTTCCTCCATATATATACAGAAGCGCAAAAATCTTGTTATGGCGGACTAATCTTTTATATTGACAAACTTTTTTTAATTAGTATAATTCACATAATTAAATTGTTCCTTTAACCGTTAAAGGAAGTGAAATGATGGTTACCCTATTTAAGATGGCGCTGAGGAATCTAGGTCGTCATAAGCGTCGTACGTTTTTAACGGGGATGATGATTGCGGTTGGCGCCTTAACGATGTTTCTCTCGTTTACTTATAGCTACTCGGTGACGCGGAATATGACCGAAACTGCGATTAAGGCTTGCGCTGGGAATATTTTGATCCATGCGGATTTTGAGGAGAAGATCGAACTCTTCATGCCTTCCGATGAGGCGCCTTTACTGAGGGATTCCGACCTGATCCGAGAGTTGCTGATGGCTGACGAAGCTGTGGAGGAGGTTGCGCCGCGGCTACGTTTCGGGGGTTTGGTGGCTGTTGCGGAACAGAGCCCCTCAGGGGTAATAGTTACAGCGGTTGATCCGCTGATAGAACCCAGAGTGACTCCTAAGGTTAAGACGCTTGAAGGTTCATATCTGACCAAACCGGATGGGATCATCCTAGGAGAAACAACAGCTAAATCATTAAACGCCCATATCGGTCAAGATTTAATTCTCATTGCCAGTAACCAGGATGGATATTTAAATGCCTACCCTTTTGAGGTTGAAGGGATTGTTACCCATGAAGGAATGGGAATGTTTATAGATTATATGAACTATATCAGTATTGATGCGGCTCGGTCGCTTCTGTATTTGGATGAGGATGAGGCCTTTGAATTGGCGGTGGCTCTTAAAAACAGCGCTGACGAAGGGAAGATGGTTTCAGCAATAGAGCGGAGATTGGAGGCTAACGGGTTTAAGCTTCGAGTTGATTCTTGGAAAAATAATCTTGGTATCTTCTACGGGATAATCGTAGGAATCAAGGTGATTCCTCAGGTAATGCTGATCATTATCATTCTGGTAGTAGTGGCCGGGATCTCCAATACGATACTTGTTTCAATTCTGGAGCGAATTCGGGAGATTGGGACCTTGATGGCTTTGGGGACAAAGCGTCGGGAAGTTATGGGGATATTTCTGCTTGAGATCGCTGTTCTAAGCTCTTTCGCTGCAGGTATAGGTCTGGTAATCGGTTCCCTAGTCGTCTTCTGGATCGGGAGAGTGGGAATTCGGGTTACCATCGAGGCCTTAGAGTTTGTCAGTGGTGGAGAATATTTTTATCTATTATTTAATGGTATGGCCTTGTTTATCTCTTTTATGGGCACAATTTTAATTACTTTGGTGGCGGCGTTTTTTCCGGCTCGGACCGCAACCCGATTGGCGCCTGTAGAGGCGCTCCGGAGCGTAAAATGATAGGGGTAAGTGAATGATGGAGTACTTAAAGATCGCCTTTCGCAATCTGTCCCGTTATAAGAAGCGCTCTATTCTAACCGGTCTCGGGATGCTGCTCGGCAGTTTTCTCCTGATCTTCAGCTTTGCCTATGGGAATGGAATTGAAGAGCAGCTGATCTCCAATATGGTGCAATCCACGACCGGACATCTCCGGATCACAGCGCATAAAGAGTCATCAGGCAGCGATTTTGAAGAGGCTTTTCAAGTTGAGAAAAATTTGATTGATAACTCTGAGCAGATCCGGGAGGAGCTAACGAAGCATTCTGGGATAAGAGATGTTAAAAAGCAGATTAATATCACCGGAATACTCTCGAACGGATATAAAATGAAACCGGGGATGATTATCGGCGTCGAACCGGAGAAAGAGGTTGAACTCTTCCACCGGATCCTCCCGGCGACTCAGGGAGAGCCACTTTCTAAAGAAGATCGAGGCGCCATCTACATCGGACCGGTGGTCGCCGCTACCTATGAGGTGGGAATAGGTGATTTACTGACCGTAATGGCGGAGACTCAAGACGGAGTAACTAATGTTGGAGACTTTGTAGTGAAAGGGATCTTTCGGAGTGGTTCGCCGCAGACAGAGATGAATAGTTACATTCCACTCTTTGATGCGGATGCTCTGGCTCAACTGGGCGGGAAGGTTAATCTCTTAAAGGTAATGTTAGAGGATGCCCAGTCGGCTGAGGCCGTGGCGACAATGCTACACCAGGAGATGGGCACAGAGTTAGGGATTGAGATCAAGGATTGGAAGAGCGCGGGAGGGTTTTTCTTTGGGACTATAATTGCCACGCAGGTTTTTAATATCGTCTTCTGTGCAATTTTATTTATCATTGTAACCATTACAGTAATGAATACTATGTTAATAGCGGTTTACGCCCGGACGAGGGAGATCGGGACTTTGATGGCCATTGGAACTAAAAGAAGGCAGATTATTTTTTTATTTATTACAGAGGCTTTCCTGTTGGGGTTTTTAGCAACAGGGTTAGGGATAATACTAGGGAGCGGTTTGGTCTTTTGGTTGCAGAAGGTGGGGATCCCGGCATTTTTAGAATCAATGCGTTACGCCTACGGAGGCGATCGGGTCTATCCTTTTCTTAAAGGCAGTGATCTTTTAGCTACCTATTTATCAGTAGTGCTGTTAACGGTTATTTCTTCGATTTACCCCGCTTATACCGGTTCAAAACTTAAACCGGTGGAAGCCTTGGCTCAGGTCTGAAGGAGTCTGTTTATAGAGTGAAAAGGGGTGAAAAAAATGAAAGGAAGATTGATCCTCGCTCTTCTCTTATCAGGCTTGTTGTTGGGGAGATCTTTCGTTTCTGCTGTCGAGTTTAGCAGTGATCAAATCATTGCAGAGGTTGATGAGTTGATAAATTCTACTACCGGCAAGTATACGGCTGAGATTACCATCATTCGTCCGGGGAAAGATGACCGGACGAGTAAAGTGGAGGTCTTCATTAAGGGCATCTCCAAGGTTTTGGTGCGGTACTTGGCACCGGCTCAGGAGAAGGGTCAGGGATATCTTCGGCTCAATGATGACGAATGGTTATTTTTACCGAATGCCAATAAATCGATTCGGGTCAGTGGCCGCCAGAATATGCAAGGGAGCGACCTGGCCAATGATGATCTCTTAAAGGTAAAGCTTACCGAGGATTATACCTCTATGCTGATCGGCACGGATACCATTGAGGGAGTCGCAGTTTATATGCTGGAATTAACCGCGAGAAATCCTGCGGTTGCTTATGGGAGATTAAAATACTGGGTTCGGCAGTCAGATTTTATTCCGATAAAAACAGAGTATTACGCGATCTCTGGGAAGATGCTTAAGACCGCCATCTATGACGAGGTAATAGAGATTGGCGGAAAGGTAAGGCCCACGAGGATGGAGATTAGTAGCGCATTACGAAAGGGTTATAAGACGGTTTTTACGATCATTGACGCTGATTATAAATACGAGAATCCGGATAGTATCTTTACTAGAATGTATCTAGAGAAAGGTAAGTAAGGGGGAGGACCATGAGAGATAAGGGTCTATTATTAATAATAACCATTGTTGCGTTAGTTTTTAATGGCCCCATCCCTTGCCAAGCAACAGAGATTGACTGGAGCGGGAGTATATTTATAGAAGAAGCCTTTCAAGATTCAGATCGGTCTCATATGAATATTATTAATTTAAAGATGGGGATTTTTGCGGGGGAAAAAGAGAACGGGGTGGTTCTTCTCCAGTTACAAGCGCCGGGCCGGGATCCAAAAACCTTGGAAGAGGTTGACTACATACTAGATGTCTACCAGGCTTATATAGATCTGCTAATAAACTCCAATACCATGATCCGAGCGGGACGGCAGAAGATCTCCTGGGGCACTGGGTTCAACTGGAATCCCACTAATTATCTGGGCGCTGACCAAAATCGAGCCGATTTTATGGTCGACCGTCCCGGGGTTGATGCTTTGGATCTGGAATTCAATTGGAATAATGCTCTGATAGTGTTGGTGTTAAAAACGCAAGACAGTTGGTATGAAACAGGGAAAGCGCTTAAGGTAAACTGGTGGCTTTCAGGGGCTGATTTTTCGCTCAGTTGCTACCAAAAAGGGGATGGGCGCGGGTTAGGCGCTGAATTTGGGATGACGGTGGGAGACTGTGTAACCTATGGTGAGGTGGCGGCTAAAGCAGGGTCCCGTCGTTTTTATATTCATGAAAATTCCGAGATGGAGCGTGCTAGTGACCGGTTATACCTTCACGCTCTGGTCGGAGCTAACCAGGTTCTGAATGATAACCTGACCTTAATAGTGGAGTATTATTACAACCAAGAGGGTTGGAATCACCGAGAGGCGGAAGCTTTCTTTGATTACCTGGATGCTCTGACTGCTTCGGAACGGATCGCTGCTTTAGGGAAAAAAGGAGCGCTAATGGCTGAGTTGCGCCAAAACTACCTTAGCTTCACCATTAGCAAGACCGATCTCATTGAAGATTTAACGTTGAGCGGGAATATTCTTTGGAACGTTGACGACCACAGTTATCAGATCAGACCGGCGTTGCAATACGATTTAACTCAAAACACTTTTTTTGCGGTCAATGCCAATCTCAACTACGGAAAGAGCAGAACTGAATTTGGAGCGTTACCTTATAACAGTTATATTAATGCGAGATTGGCGTTTCATTTTTAGCTGGTGAATTCCGGAAAGAAGGAGAAGAAAATGGAGATAGTAAGAGTAAACAAGGTGAAAAAGGTGTATCGGATGGGAGAGCTCTCTTTTACAGCCCTTTGCGGGGTCGATCTGGAGGTCAAAGCCGGCGAATTCTTAGCCCTGGCCGGACCATCCGGTTCCGGGAAGACAACGCTCTTGAACCTGATCGGATGTCTTGACCACCCGACAACAGGAGAGATCTTCTTAGAAGAGGAATCGATAGCGAATCTTTCCCCGGATCAACTGGCAGATCTGCGCAAAAAGAAACTGGGTTTTATCTTTCAATCATTTAATCTGATTCCAGTATTAACTGCATTTGAAAACGTCGAGTATCCATTGATTTTAAATAAGGTTAAGCCGGCAGAACGGAGAAAAAGGGTGAGCAAAATCCTAAGCGAGGTCGGTTTAGGGGACAAATTAACTAACTTTCCGCATCAATTAAGTGGTGGGCAGCAACAACGAGTCTCAATCGCCAGAGCCTTGGTTCATCAACCGGCGCTGGTGCTGGCTGATGAGCCAACCGCCAACCTTGATTCCCAGACCGGCCAGGAGATCGTCTCTCTTATGCAACAGTTGAATCAAGATCAAGGAGTCAGTTTTATCTTCGCCACCCATGACCAGCGGATTATTGAGCGCGCCGCCCGAGTGGTAAATCTAGTTGATGGCAAGATCGCCTGAAGATAGAGTACGCTTGTCCCCAGTCCATTCGAGAAAATCCCAAAAATACAGGAATTATTAGGCTTTTTGGCGAAATAACCCCTCAATAGTACTAAGAACTATTGGGGGGTTATTTTTCACTGTATGATCTTCCGTAATAGTTGTTAAAAAATGCCAATAAAAAAGTAAGTACGATTGATTGAAATTCATAAGTGAGGGAATTGCCTAATTGCCTTAACTTGTATTTGACCATAATATATAGTGTTTGACTTTTGTTAGGATATCAATATATTGTGGCCAAATCTTAAATAATTGAATTAGGCAATTCCTTAAAGTAGTAATAATACGGGGAGATGAGGATGTTGAATAACTTTCAAGATAAAGTAAATTTCATCTGGACAATCGCAGAAATATTAAGAGGACCATACAAAAAAGAGGATTATGGTACAGTTGTACTACCAATGGCTGTTCTAAGAAGGTTTGACTGTGTTTTAGCAGAGACCAAGGAAGAGGTTTTAGCACAGTATGAAAAGTATAAACATCTACCCCAGGAATCAAGGGATGAGATCTTAAATCGGGTAGCCAAGCAGAATTTCAGTAATATAAGTAAATTTGATTTTAATAAACTCTTAGCTGATGCTGATAATATAGCAGATAACTTAAGAGACTATATTAACGGTTTTTCCAAAACAGCCGGGGAGATCATCGAGTATTTTGATTTTGATAAACAAATAGAGAAGATGGATCGTAACAACCTCTTATACTTGGTAGTGAAAAGATTCAGTGAAATAGATTTACACCCGGAAACAGTTTCCAATATTGAGATGGGGCATATCTTTGAAGAATTAATCAGAAGGTTTTCCGAACACGCCGAGGCCGGGGATCACTATACTCCCAGGGAAGTTATTAAATTGATGGTACATCTATTATTTA
>ENA-UOOH01000871-UOOH01000871.1-fermentation-metagenome-genome-assembly--contig:-NODE-871-length-32014-cov-55.807472_pt1 | contig 32014 bp, 18 predicted proteins | sample MGYA00245778_ERZ724025 | MGnify/ENA primary metagenome ERZ724025 (study PRJEB28704, sample SAMN03018313) | fermentation metagenome | biome: anthropogenic terrestrial biome; feature: soil; material...
TCGGAGGTGTCGGTAAATTTGACGGCGAGCGGAACGGCGCCTGAGGTGACGCTGGCTGTGAAGTCTATGATGCCGGCGGTCACCGTGGTCTCCGTGCTGTCGCTCCCGGCGACGTTCGTCACGGTGAGGGTGACGTCGTAGGTGCCCACTTTCTTGTAGGTGTGGACCGGGTTCTGCTCGGTCGACGTAGCGCCGTCACCGAAGTCCCACTCCCATGCGGTCGGGCCGTTTTCGGAGGTGTCGGTGAACCTGACGACGAGCGGGATCGCGCCTGAGGTCACGTTCGCGGTGAAGCCGGCAACCGGCTCTTCCGGGGGATCCTCCTGGCTGTAGATCCGGATCTCGTTGACCCATTTGCCGGAGGTGCCGGCGGCGGACCAGTAGTCCCCGCCCTTGTTCCAGTAATCCTCATCCCAGCACTCCTTCATGTCGTTGTTCCCGAAGATGTGCCAGCCCCAGGGGTTCGTGGTGTTGTCGGCGAAGAAGATCATGCGCATCCCGATGACATACCCGGTGTCCGGGTAGCCCTGGCCCTGCGCCTCCTGCGCGTCGGGGCCGGAGCCGCTGCCGCTGTACCAGCAGATGACCGCCGGGCCCTGGCGCGGGTCGGGTTCGTAGATGATCGGGTAGGGGAAAGCCTTCCGCCACCCGTCGCTGCTGCAGATGGCGATATCGTCGCCCTCTTCGGCGCCGCCGATGTGGTTGCAGATGTCGACGAGGTCGGTCCCCATCACCGCCCCCAGGTCGGCCTTGACCAGCATGCTCCGCAGGACATCCTCGCCCGGGTTCCAGCCGTCGTAGGGCTCACCGGGGTGGGTCTTCTCCCAATCCCCTTCGAAGACCGGACCCTGGTGATAGTACCGGGTGACGCCGTCGCCCTGGACCGGGAGGTTTGCCTTCAGCCAGTGGTAGTCGACGGTCGTCTCGTTCAGGACGGTTGTCCTGTCGTTTGCGTACTTTGCGATACGAAGCTCGGTGGTCCCCGCAGCCGCCATTACCGGCGCCGACAGCACGGCGGCTGCCAGTAGCAGCACCACGAGAGCGATGATTATCTGATCTGGTTGTTTCATGGGATTCAACTCACGCCTTCGGGTAGATGGGATCTTCAAGCGATGCCGGGATACGTTGCCCGGGAAGTAAATATGTTTGTTTTTACTTGATTGATTTATAAACTATATTAGGTTAAATAACTCATCAGGAACTTCGTACGCTGCGTCTACGGCGCTCTTTACCCCCGGAGAGGATCGGAGACAGGGTGACGGCCTCCTGCCGGTAACCCCGGGAGGAGGAGCCCTGAACGCCGGTTAACCGGGAGCCCCCTGCCGGAGGGGGCTCCCGCACGCCGTCACCCAGCGTCGTGAGGTTACTTCCTCGTGAAGAAGACGTATCCTGCCGCCGCGATGATGACGATAGCAACGGCGACGAAGGCCAGCGTCGTCACGGGGAGGCCTTCGGCGGGCGGCCCTTCGACCGGCGGTTCTGCCGGCGGGGTCGTCATGCCCGCCACGGGCGTTGTCGTCGTCCCGGTAGGTCCGGAGGTTGGTTCGCCGGTGGCCTTCCCGGTTACCGTGATGGCGAAGAGACCGAACGCGTCGGCGCCGGCAGAGAAGATTGCGTCGCCGCCCTCTTCGCCGAGCACCTCGACCTGGATCTCCCGCCACCCATCAGTGGTGTGCCTGAAGAGCCCGACCTGGCTTCCGGTGCATCCCTGCGCCGCGAGCCAGGCAGTCGGCACTGCGAACTGGATCTGGAGGGCGCTGAAGTTCCCGGCTGCCGCTTTGTGGAGGTTGGTCTCGATGTACTGGTAGACCGTGCCTGCCGGGGCTTCGGTATCCCGCGGGAGCGAGCCCTTTTCCACGGTCACCACGACTTCTTTGACGTCACCGTCCGCGGTGAGGGTGATCGCCGTGATTGCCGTCCTGTCCATCGGGAAGGTGACGCGATCGCCGAGCTTGAGGTTGCTTGCCGCACCGACCGATGCCTGGGAACTGCCGCCGCTGCTCCTAGATGGGGCGGGGGCCGGCGCGGGGGCGGCTACGGCACCGAGCGCGAACGCGGAGAAGCCCTCCGGCGAGACGGCCGTAAAGACCATCATGCCGTTCTCCATCCCTTCGTAGGTTGTCTCCAGCACCGAGCGGTTGCCGTCGTCGCCCAGCCGGAAGATCTTGATGGCTTTGATGCCGCCGTTTGCGGCCACCCAGCCGGGCGAGACCGTCAGCCGCAGGACGGCGTCGCGGATGGTATCCGTGGGGGTGCTCTTGTTGAAGTAGACCGCGTAGGCGATACCGGCGATCTCGGAGCCCTCGTCCTGTGCTGCGAGGGCGAACGCGGTCTTCGTCGCGTCGCCCGGCTGGTCGTAGATCGTCGTCGTTATCCCGAGGGCGGGGTCGTAGTTGTCCATCTCGGCCGTAAAGGAGACCGAGATGTTGCCGGCGCTGCCGACCGTGGCGTTGACGGGGGTGGACTCCAGGTGGACGCCGGTGACGTTGCCGGTGACGTTGCCGGTCGAGGCGTTGTCGATGAGCCCTTCGGTCTTGATGGTGACGGTGAGGCCGCCGGTCTGGAGGTGGATGTCGTTGCCGGTGACATTGAGCCCGGCGGTGGCGTTGATGGTCACCTGCTGGCCGCCGGCCCCGGTGGTGACGTTGACTGCATCACTGTTGAGGGTGAAGTTCTCCTCCGCCTTCGGAGCCGGCGGGACGTCCCGGGTGGTGACGACGCCAGTCGCGCTGCTGCTCCCGCCGGTGTTCGCGACCGTCAGGGTGACGGTGAACCGGCCGACCTGAGTGTAGGTGTGGACCGGGTTCTGTTCAGTCGATGTGGCGCCGTCCCCGAAGGACCAGGACCAGGAGTCGGCACCGGTCGACGTATCGGTGAACCGGACGGCGAGCGGCACGTTACCGCTCGTCACGTCTGCCGTAAAGCCGGCAACCGGGGCTGGCCCGGAGGGTTCGGTCACGGTGACGGTCTTCGTCGCACTGCTGCTCCCGGCGGTGTTCGTGACCGTCAGGTTCACGGTGTAGGTGCCCGGGGTCACGTAGGTGTGGACCGGGTTTCGGTCGGTCGACGTGTTGCCGTCCCCGAAGGCCCAGGACCAGGAGTCAGCACCGGTCGAGGCGTCGGTGAACGCAATGATGAGCGGTGCATCGCCGCTTGTGACGTTTGCGGTGAAGACTGCAACCGGGGCCGCGACGACTTCTACGAGGTCGAGGTGGAGGGTTGCGGTCTTAGCCTCCTCGATGGTGACCTCTGCCGCGGCATCGACGTAGCCGTCCTTCCGGAGGGTGACGGTGTGGGTGCCGATCCCGATCCCGTCGATCGTGGTGTTCGTCACTGCTCCGGTGTCGGCGCCGTCGATGAAGACTCTGGCGCCGGCGGGCACTGAGGTGACGGACAGGCTCCCGGTCAGGGTGGTCAGGTCGAGGTGGACCGATGCGGTCTTCCCCGCCTCCACGATCACCGGCATCGAGGCATCGGCGTACCCGTCGAGTTTCAGGGTGACGACGTGCTCGCCAGCCGGGATGCTGGTGAGGGTGGCGCTGGTGAACTTGCCGGTGTTCTCACCGTCAAGCCAGATCGCCGCGCCGGCGGGTGCCGAGGTCACGGCGATGCTCCCGACCGGGACCGTCACGGTGACGGTCTTCGTCGCGCTGCTGCTCCCGGCCGCATTCGCGACCGTGAGGGTGACCGTGTAGGTGCCCGCGGTCGCGTAGGTGTGGGCCGGGTGCTGCTCGGTCGAGGTGTTCCCGTCCCCGAAGTCCCAGGACCAGGTTGCCGCACCGGTGGATTCATCGGTGAACGCAACCGTGAGCGGGGCATCGCCGCTTGTGACGTTCGCGGTGAAGGCTGCAACCGGGGCCGTCACGACCTCGTCGAAGGTGAGATCGAGGCGGGTCGCCGCGCCCGGCGTGAATGCCGCGGTCTCTTTTGCCGCCGCTCCGTTGGCGAAGAACGCGATCGTCGCTCCTTTCTGGTCAGAGGTCCCCTTCACGAGCAGGCGGTGCCCCAGGTGCCAGTCAGGATCGCCGTATCTTCCGGCATCCACCACCCGGATCGAGCCGCAGTTCGTATCCCCGATCATCGCGGCGATGACGGTCCCGGCAGGTGCGGGCGCTCCGCCGATCGTCACGTTCCCGTAGAACTCATGGGGGAGGGTCGGGGGGACCTCCCCCCCGCCCGCGGCGGTCACGGTGACGGTCTTCGTCGCACTGCTGCTCCCGGCCGCATTCGCGACCGCGAGGGTGACCGTGTAGGTGCCCGCGGTCGCGTAGGTGTGGACCGGGTTCCGGTCGGTCGAGGTGTTGCCGTCCCCGAAGGTCCAGAACCAGGCGGTCGGGTTCCCCGCAGAGGTATCGGTGAACGCAACCGTGAGCGGGGCGTCACCGCTCGTGACGTTTGCCGTGAAGGCGGCAACCGGCGCTGCGACGACCTCATCGAGGTTGAGGTGGAGGGTTGCGGCCTCATTCTCGACGATCGCGACCTCAGCGGAAGCATCGACGTAGCCGTCCTTCCGGAGGGTGACGGTATGACTCCCGACCCCGATCCCGTTGATCGTGGTGTTCGTCACTGCTCCGGTGTCGGCGCCGTCGATGAAGACTCCGGCGCCGGCGGGCGTCGAGGTGACGGCGAGGCTCCCGGTCCGGGTGGTCAGGGTGAGGTGGACCGATGCGGTCTTCCCCGGTTTGACGGTCACCGGCATCGAAGCATCGGCGTACCCGTCGAGTTTCAGGGTGACGACGTGCTCGCCGGCCGGGATTTCGGTGAGGGTGGCGCTGGTGAACTTGCCGGTGTTCTCACCGTCAAGCCAGATCGCCGCGCCGGCGGGTGCCGAGGTCACGGCGATGCTCCCGACCGGGACCGTCACGGTGACGGTCTTCGTCGCGCTGCTGCTCCCGGCCGCATTCGCGACCGTGAGGGTGACCGTGTAGGTGCCCGCGGTCGCGTAGGTGTGGGCCGGGTGCTGCTCGGTCGAGGTGTTCCCGTCCCCGAAGTCCCAGGACCAGGTTGCCGCACCGGTGGATTCATCGGTGAACGCAACCGTGAGCGGGGCATCGCCCTCAGTCACGTTTGTGCTGAAGTTTGCAACCGGGGCGGGGCCCGGGCCGGAACCCGCGACGGTCACGGTGACGGTCCGGGCGTTGTTCGTGCGGTCGACGTCCGGGATCTCCGCAGCCGGGTCGACCGCAAGGGTGAGGGTCGCCTCGCCGGCGGCTGCCGGGGTCCAGGTGAAGGAGACCTCCGCGGTCTCGCCGGGGCCAAGCGCGTCTACGGCGGCGGTGCCGATCCCGCGATCGCCGGCGGTGAGGGTCGCGGAGCAGGCGCGGGAGGCGGCGTCTCCGACGTTCTTAATGGTCCCGGTGACGGTGCAGGCGGTCCCGGCGGTCGCGCCGCCGGGGACGGCCAGGCCGACGGCCGCAAGGTCGGCCCGGGGCGGGCGGGTCATGGTGTAGGTCTCAAAGACGCTGCCCGGGGGATAGACCTCGAGGACGTTGGCGTCGTCGGAGAGCCGGGCGACCTTGACGAACCCGGCAACGGCGGTTCCGTTGGGATACAGGGTGACCTTCGTGTAGCCGAGGGTATCCTCGAGGCTGGTCTGGTAGCCTTCGGGCCTCTCGTCGCCGAGCTGGTAGAGCGGGCCTGCGCCGGTGCCGGCGACGACGTAGTTGATGCCGCCGACGACGTAGCGCTCGTAGGCGTGGACGTGGCCGTTGAAGACAGCGGAGACGCCGGCATTCTTCATGGTCTCGCCCCACACGCGCAGGAGGATCCAGCCCCCTGAGCGTTCGGGGGTGGAGGAGTAGGGCGGGTGGTGATGGGCGACGAACTTCCAGGCCGCGTCTGAATCCAGGTCGTCTTTGAGCCAGGCAGATTCCCGGTTGAGATCGACCCAGTTGTTGTCGTCGAGGACGGCAAATTGGGCGTCCGAGCAGGTGAAGGAGTACCGCTGGGGCAACCCGAAATTCTCGTAGTAGGCGGTATGGTTCTTCTCGTGGTTGCCCATCGTGGTGTAGATGGTGGTGTTCCCGAGCATCCGCCCGCTGTACCTGAAGAAGTCGTTCCACTCGCCCGCGCTCTCGACACCGTTGACCTGGTCGCCGGTGTGCAGGACAAAGAGCGGGTTCTCATCGGCGATCCGGTCGGCGACGAGGTTGATGTTCGCCGGCCTCTGGGTGTCGCCGTAGACGACGAAGGTGAAGCCGCCGTCCCCGGGGAACGTCCGGAATGTGTGGTCGCCCGTGGTCGTGCTGCCCGCGGCGACCCGGTAGTGGTAGAGGGTGTCGGGGGCGAGGCCTTCGAGCGTGATGTGGTGGAACGCGGTCTCTGCCGTGCCGGCGACGGATTTCTCGTATCCGCCGTTTACCGTGTAGTAGGTGTCGTCGGCGTACTCGACGGTGCCGGCGACGGGCTCCTGCGCCATCCAGTTGACGACGGTCGCCGTCGTCGTGGTGCCGGTGAGGTACGGGCCGCGGATAATCTCTACCGCCCCTTCATCGAGTACGGTGATGGTGGCGGTCGTGCTGCTGCTCCCGGCTGCGTTCGCGACCGTGAGGTTCGCAGTGTAGGTGCCGGGCGTCGTGTAGGTATGGGTCGGGCTCTGGTCGGCGGAGGTAGTTCCGTCACCGAAGTCCCAGGACCTGGAGTCGGCACCGGTCGAGGTATCGGTGAACGCGACGGTGAGCGGCGCCGGGCCGGAGGTTATGTTCGCAGTGAACCTCGCGACCGGCACTGTCATGGTCTCTTCGAAGGAGAGGTCGAGACGGGTCACCACGCCGGGGGTGAACAGGGCGGTCTCTTTTGCCGCCGCTCCGCCGACGAGGAACGTGATCGTCTCACCGTTCTGGTCCGCGGTCCCGGTCACGAGCAGGCGGTTCCCCAGGCGCCAATCGGGATCGCCGTATCTTCCGGCGTCTGTCACCATGATCGAGCCGCAGTTCGTATCCCCGAACATCGCGGTGATGACGGTCCCGGCGGGTGCGGGCGCTCCGCCGATCGTCACGTTTCCGTAGAACACATGGGGAAGGGTGGGGGGTGTCCCCCCGGCCGCCGCCGCACCGGCGACGAGGGCGATGAGGAGGACCACCGCTATACCGTGCTGTGGTTTCACCCGTCTCACCTTCAGGCGCCGATGGCACCAAGCGTCTCCGCGCCGGTCATGTAGAGCCAGTAGCCCTGCATGGGGTACATCGGGCGCTCTTCACTGTGGCGGCCGTCGCCGGCGCCGTGGAGGATCGAGTTCTGGTATTCCTGTTTCTGTGCGTCAAAGCCGATGAGCGTGGTCCAGTGGTCCTCAACCGAACGGAGGGTTGCGGCGGCGGACCTGGAGGTGGTGGCAGTGAAGCCGATGGCGTTCCAGCCTTTGACGAGGCTTTTTTCGGGCGGGAGGTTGGGTCCGTCGGCAGCGTAGGTGAGCGGGATCGTGTACGAGGTGTTCGCGTAGATCCAGACCCCGTCGAGCGGCCGGAAGGCTACCGTCGAGTTCGCCGTCTTCCAGCCGTCTATGCCGTCGTAGAGCAGGACCGTGTGACCGGCGGTATCGACCGCATCAAAGACGGCAAAGGTGTTCGCGCCGCTAGCGAGACGTTTCGGGGTCGAGACGAAGTTCCAGCCCGGATGAAGGGTGAGGGTGCCCGTCTCGCCCGGCTCGGTATCGCCGGTTCCGGTCACGGTGATGGTCTGTGTCGCGCTGTTGCTCCCGACGACGTTCGTGACCGTGAGGTTCACGGAGTAGGTGCCGGGGGCCGTGTAGGTGTGGGTCGTGTTCCGGTCGGCAGAGGTTGCGCCGTCGCCGAAGTCCCAGGACCAGGAGTCAGCACCGGTCGAGTTGTCGGTGAACGCGACGGTGAGCGGCGCGTCGCCGGACGTGGTGTTCGCGGTGAAGTCCGCAACCGGGGCGGGGGTGAACTTGTCTACCTCGATGACGACCCCGTCGATCCACTTTGCCGACCAGCCAGTGGTAGCGTCTACTTTGACGCCCCAGGCCACGTAGGCGTCGTAGGTGCCGAAGATATGCAGGCCCCAGGGGTTCGTGGAGTTGTCGGCAAAGAAGATCAGGCGCATGGCGGGGAAGTAACCGGTATCGGTGTAGCCGACGCCCTGGCCGTCACCGCCGCCTGCGTTGTACCAGCAGAGGACAGCCGGCCCCTGGCGCGGGTGGGGGTTGTAGACCCATTCCTGCCTGAGCCCTGTTTTATAGCCGTCCCTGCTGTCCAGGCGGATATAGTCCCTTTCGGAAGCGCCTCCGACGAGGTCGCAGATGTCTTTGACGTCGGTGCCCTTGACGGCGCCGAATATTCCTTTGCCGTCGAAGACACTGCCCCAGTGCTTCTCCTCCGGGTCCGGGTAGGTGTCATCGAAGATCCACCACTGGTGGTAGTAGTTCGTTACGCCGTCGCCCTGCACGGGGAGGTTCTCCTCAAGCCAGTGGTAGTCGACGGTTGTCTTGTTCAGGACGGTGCCGTTTCTGGCCACCTTTGCAACGCGCAGGGTGGTGGTCCCGATATCCCTGGGCTCGAGCACCCGGATCTGGTCGATCGGCTCGGTCTTCACAACCGTGTCGCTCCCGAAGGGGCCGGTGACGGTGAGGGTGACCGGGTAGGTGCCGACGCGGGTGTAGATGTGGACCGGGTTCTGCTCGGTCGAGGTGTTGCCGTCGCCGAAGTCCCACGCCCATGCAGTCGGGTTGCCGCCGGAGGTGTCGGTGAACCGGACGGCAAGCGGCGGCAGCCCGCCGGTCGTGCTTGCAGTGAAACTTGCTACCTTGGCGTTCAGCGTGATGCAGTCGGCCACGGTCGTGCTGTTGGTGCCGATGGTGTTCGTGGCGGTGAGGGTGACGGTATACTTCCCGGGGTAGATCTCGGGTTCTGTGTAGGTGTGGACCGGGTTTTTCTCGGTCGAGGTCGCGCCGTCACCAAAGTCCCACGCCCAGGTGTCGGGGGACCCCGACGAGGTGTCGGTGAACTGGACGGTGAGCGGGGGTGAGCCCGAGGTCACGTTGGCGCTGAAGGATACGACCGGGGATGCGGGGGGATCGCTGCCGTCGATCCGCACCTCGACGACCCGGTCGGGCGCGGCGTCGGCGCTCGAAGGGAGGGTGCCGTTGTAGACGGCGTTTGCTTCTCCCCAGCAGACCTTCATGTCGGTGTTGCCGAAGACATGCCGGCCGTCGGGGTTCGTGGAGGTGTCGGCGAAGAAGACGAGGCGCAGGCTGGAGGTATAGTCTGCCGCGTCACCGTCGTACCAGCGGAGGACTGCCGGACCCTGCCGGGGGTTGGGGTTATAAATCGTTGCGTACGGGTAGGCGATCGCGGCGCCGCCGGAGGTGTTGACGGTGATGGTGTCGCCTGCGCTCGCGCCGCCGACGTAATCACAGATATCGGCAAGATCGGTGCCCCTGACCGCACCGATGTCGATGAAGTTGACGGTCTCTTCGGGGTTCCAGGGGTTGTACTGTTTATACGGATACCTCTCCTTCCAGGCTGCCTCGGTGACCGGGCCCTGGTGGTAGTAGCGGGTGACGCCGTCGCCCTGGATTGGGAGGTTTGCCTCCAGCCAGCTGCGGTCGACCGTCTTTTCGTTCAGGATGGTTATTCCGTCGTTTGCATACTTTATGATGCGGAGTTCGGTGGCGTCGTCGCCTCCTCCTCCGGACGCGGCCGCCTCAATACCGCTCATCTCTTTTATGTCGCTCCCGGCCTTGTTCGTCGCGTTGAGGGTGACGGTGTAGGTGCCGGGGGTCATGTAGGTGTGGACCGGGTTTTTCTCGGTCGAGGTCGCGCCGTCACCGAAGTCCCATTCCCACGTAGTCGGGGTCCGGAGGGAGGTGTCGTTGAACTGGACGGCGAGCGGCACCGCACCGCTCGTCACGTTGGCGATGAAGTTTGCAATCGGGGGTTCGGGGTCGTCCTGGCTGTAGATCCGGATCTCGTTGACCCACTTGCCTGAGGTGCCGGCGGCGGACCAGTAGTCCCCGCCTTTGCACCAGTACTTCTCGTCCCAGCACTCCTTCATGTCGTTGTTCCCGAAGATGTGCCAGCCCCAGGGGTTCGTGGTGTTGTCGGCGAAGAAGATCATGCGCATCCCGATGACATACCCGGTGTCCGGGTAGCCCTGGCCCTGCGCCTCCTGCGCGTCGGGGCCGGAGCCGCTGCCGCTGTACCAGCAGATGACCGCCGGGCCCTGGCGCGGGTCGGGTTCGTAGATGATCGGGTAGGGGAAAGCCTTCCGCCACCCGTCGCTGCTGCAGATGGCGATATCGTCGCCCTCTTCGGCGCCGCCGATGTGGTTGCAGATGTCTTTGATGTCGGTCCCCATCACCGCTCCCAGGTCAGCCTTGACCAACATGCTCTTTAAGACGTCCTCGCCCGGGTTCCAGCCGTCGTAGGTCTCACCGGGGTGGGCCTTCTCCCAATCCCCTTCGAAGACAGGACCCTGGTGATAGTAGCGGGTGACGCCGTCGCCCTGGACCGGGAGGTTTGCCTCCAGCCAGCGGTAGTCGACGGTCGTCTCGTTCAGGACGGTCCATCGGTCGTTTGCATACTTTGCGATACGTACCTCGGTGGTCCCGGCCTCTGCAGCCATTACCGGCGCCGAAAGCACGGCGGCTGCCAGTAGCAGCACCACGAGAGTGATAATTACCAGTCTTGATTGTTTCATGCGATTCAACTCGTTTCTTAAATCATCTCTGGGTTTTCGATGGCCCTACGATCTTTGCGGGGATCCCTGCCCCGGGGGGATCCGTCCGGTCGCGGCGTCCCGGAGCGACCGGGACCGCACGACCGGGAAAAGAGGGGCGTCAGTTCTTCTTCCCAAGATACACAAGGCCTCCGATCATGGCGCCGGCCAGGAGTACCGCCCCGATACCGATGAACGGCCAGGGTGGCTCATCATCGGCCGGCGGCGTCCCGCCGGGGGAGATGGTCTGCTGTGCTTCCGCCGTCCCGGGGACGGTCCACGCCAGGGCATAGATGCTGAAATGCGAGACCCTGGCGGTGACCGTCCGCGTGGCGGGGTCCACGGTTGCGGGCACATCCTGCCACGCCTTCGATGCGGGGTTGTACCAGATCACCTTCGGTGTGGCACTGCCGATCTTCGCCCACTCTTCCCCGGAGAGGGTGTAGGTGAGGGTGACCGGCGGGTCGAAGGTGGCGCCCGCAGGGCCGCAGTTGAGGACGATCGCAACCCCCGTTCCCGGCGGGGCCGCCGGGACCGCGGCAGGGTCGGCCCTGGCCACGGTCACCTCGCCGAGCGGGCTGCCGCCGGCGTCGCGGGCGGTGGTGCCCTCCCGTATCGCCACGGCGCAGGTTTCGTCGGCGGTCCTGACCGTCACGGTCTTCTGGACCACTCCGGCCGCAGACGTGGCAAGGGAGGCGTGCCCGGTCTGCACCTCAGGGGCGGCGGTGGGGGCGGCCGATTCGCGGGGGTTCACGGTGGCGCCCGGATCCGCGGTAGTGCCGGAACCACCGGTATTACCGGGATCTCCGGTGTTACCGGTGCCCCCGCTCCCGGGGACGCTCAGGTCGAGGACCGTTCCTCCGCCGACCTCAAAGACCGCTGTCTCTTTTGCGGGGACTCCGTCGACGAGGAACGTGATCGTCTCACCGGTCTGGTCAGGGGTCGCCTTCACGAGCAGGCGGTCCCCCACGGACCGGCCGGGATCGCCATATTTTCCGGCTTCCGTCGTCCGGATCGAGCCGTACTCCGTACCCCCGATCATTGCCGTGATCACGGTCCCGGTGGGTGCCGGGGAGCCGCCGATCGTTATGTCGCCGGAGAACTGATGGGGTAACGTGGGGGTGCCTCCCCCGGCCGCCGCCGCACCGGCGACGAGGCCGAGGAGGAGGATCAGTGTTATGCCCAGTCGCATCTTCACCCTCTCACCTTCAGGCGCTGATAGCAGCAAGCGTCTCCGCCTGGGTCATGTAGATCCAGTAGCCCTGCATGGGCTGCATCTTCTGCGTTGTGCTATCCGGGCTGCGGATGATCGCGTCCTCGTACTTCTGCTCTTTCGCGTCGTAGCCGATCAGGGTGGCCCACCGGTCCCCGAGTGAGAGCAGGGTGGGTGCCGCGGCTTCAGGGGCGGTGCCGGTGAAGCCGATCGCGTTCCAGCCCTTGCCGAGGTCCTTTGAGGGCGGGAGCTCAGGTGCGCCGGCCGCGAAGGTGAGCGGGATCGTATACGAGGTGTTTGCGTAGATCCAGACACCGTCAAGCGGCCGGAAGGTGTCGGTCGGGCTCATCGCCTTCCAGTCGTAGTCCAGCCCGTCGTAGAGCAGGATTGTCCGGCCGGCGGTATCGACGCCGTTGAAGATCGCAAAGGTGTTCGCACCCGCAGCAAGGCGTTTCGGGGTCGAGACGAAGTTCCAGCCCCGGTGGAGGGTGAGGACACTCGCCTCCTCGCCGCCGGACCCGGTCACGGTGATGGTCTGCGTCGTGCTGGCGCTCCCGGCCGTGTTCGTCACGGTGAGGGTCACGGTGTAGGTGCCCGCGGTCGTGTAGGTGTGGACCGGGTTCTGCTCAGCGGAGGTCGCGCCGTCGCCGAAGGTCCAGGACCAGGAGGATGCACCGGTGGATGTATCGGTGAACGCGACCGCGAGCGGCGCGTCGCCGGACGTGACGTCCGTGGTGAAGCCGGCGACCGGGATCCCGGGCCGGGTCGGCTGGAGGTCGACGGTCAGTTCGACGACGTAGATCGAGTTGTTGACCGACGGGAGGTCCCAGTCGCCGAACTGGCTCATGTCGCCGTACCAGATGTAGTAGATCCCTGATTTGTCGATGTAGCCGTTCAGGCTCTTCTTGAACTTCTTGTCATCACCAGTCCCGATGGTCTCGTAGAACTTCCACTTGTAGTCCGCACCGAAGGCCCGGGTCGGGTAGGTGACGTCGTCGATGGTGAGGGTCAGGAGCGGTTTTCGGTCGCTGTAACCCGACTCGCTGTCGCCGTAGGTGTAGGTGTAGCCAGCGGCGGCGAGGATGTTGAAGAACGTGTTGCCGCCGTAGGTGGTGTTGTCGACGACGATCGGCTCATCGGCGTAGACCGTGACGGAGGTGTTGAAGATGATCGGGTCCGGTTTCGTGACGACGATACCGGTCTCTGCCGAGGCGCTCCCGTGCTCGTTACTCACCGTCAGGTTGACGGTGTAGGTGCCGGGCTTGCTGTAGGTGTAATTGACGTCCTGGCCGGTGGCGTTGCCGCCGTCGCCGGTCTCCCAGGTGTAGGTCAGGTCGGCGCCGGTGGCGGTGGCCGAGAACCGAACCGGAATTCCGATCTCATAAGTGCTGCCCGGGGCCGGGAAGGTGATCGTTACGTCGGATGGAGTCGCTGGAGCGGGCCCGGCAACGATGACCCCGTCCTCCCACGCTCCCGCTAAGGGTGCATGGTCGGTGCCGAGGCCGTCCGGGAGGACGTGGGGTGTGTCGAGGATGCCGTCGCCGTCCACGTCGGATGCGGTGTAGTTCGACCAGAAGTTGCCGACGAAGCCGGTGTGCTCGGTGTCCTTATAGGTGTAGGTGACGGGGGCGGTGGTGTTCCAGACCTGGACGTTAATGGGGCTGGTATAGAGAACATCTCCGTTGATACTGCCGACAAAGTTGTTCTGGTAGACAGCATTGTCCCCGCCGGACTTGTAGAATTCAATCCCATACCTGTTGTTGCTTAACGTATTGTTCGTGATAAGATTACCCGTGCTACCTGCGCCTGAACACGAGATGGCTGCCCCTGCACTGCTGGTTATAATGTTTTTCGAAACCAGACAGTCGTTGCCTGTCAGAGTTAGCGCTGAATACTGGCAAGTCGCATTAGAGATAATGTTATCGGCAAAAGTGACATTTGATGCCTTGATCTGCAATCCCTCACCTGCGCTTAAGTCAAGGAAAGTACAGTTCCGGATAACGGAATCCGATGCAGGACCATATTCTCCAAGTCGAACGCCAGCTCCGGGATTAACGATCGTCAACCCGTCAAGGATCGTACCTGTCGCATTTTCATTGCTTCCTGATGGTATTTCAAGACCACCTGAATTTATGCAATCCACGATGACGGATCCGTCATCAGTAGAAGCCTGAATGGTTAGATATGGCTTCGTTACCCTAAACCAGGAGTAACTCCCCGGCAAGACTATGATCGTATCCCCGGATGAAGCATTGTTCACAGCATCAAGAATGCTGCTAAAGTCCGCCTCCCCGTCGTCGTCGACGTACCATGTCGTCGGCTCCGCCGATACGGGGATCGCTATACAGAGTAAACCAAGTAGAATGGCAAGAGGTAGGTATGTTTTCATCATATCACCTGTAATGTGCAGGAGTCAGTGAGGTAACTGATCGCCACGGCGTCGTCATCGTGCTTCGTCGCCGTTACCCCGGCCGTCACCGCCGCAAGGAACACCGGGGCGATGGCCGGGCAGCAGGCTGCCGGAATCGCCCTCGCTTTTGGGAATACGTCGCGTCTTATGCAATAACCCCCAGAAGCCGATCCTTACGGCAGGCGGCCTGGTTAAAGATCAATTATATTGGCTAAACTTAAGCCTTTTGTTAAATATTTTTAGTTTACGGAACGTCATATACGATAAGGGTTCTGCACAGCACCCGGAACAAGAAACCGGGGCGCCATATTCGGGATGGTACACATGCTCCCCGATCGCCGCATTCGCCTTCGTGGTTGCGCAACTCCCCTGCGATCCCGGATCCGTACGGGGACCGGAAACAGTTCCGCACCGCCGGAGAACGCCGGACGCCGGGGCTCCCGGTACGCGCGGACCCCTGGACGGCGACGACAGGCGTCACTCGTCCACGATCGACGTTTCGCTCAACAAAAGCCGCTGCGGGCGCTGCCGATCACGAAGCGGATCGACGAAAAATGTAAAAACCTGATTTTTCCTTTCCGGGGTAAACGTGCACGGCTGCGCCCCCATAGAACGCCGGGGGAGGGGGGGCCTCCCCCGGCCGCCGCCGCACCGGCGGCGAGGCCGGAGAGGAGGACCGTGCATGTACCCTGTCGCACTTCACGCTCTAGCCGCTGATGGCGGCAAGCGTCTCCGCCTGGGTCATGTAGATCCAGTAGCCCTGCATGGGCTGCATCTTCTGCGTTGCGCTCTCCGGGCTGCGGATGATCGCGTTCTCATACTTCTGCTCTTTTGCATCGTAGCCGATCAGGGTGGCCCACCGGTCGCCGAGCGACAGCAGGGTGGGTGCCGCGGACTGGGGGGCGGTGCCGGTGAAGCCGATCGCGTTCCAGCCTTTGCCGAGGTCCTTTGCGGGCGGGAGCTCAGGTGCGCCAGCGGCGAAGGTGAGCGGGATCGTGTACGATGTGTTCGCGTAGATCCAGACCGCGTCAAGCGGCCGGAAGGTGTCCGTCGGGCTCATCATCTTCCAGTCGTAGTCCAGCCCGTCGTAGAGCAGGATCGTGTGGCCGGCGGTATCGACGCCGTTGAAGATGGCGAAGGTGTTCGCACCGTCAGCGAGGCGTTTCGGGGTCGAGACGAAGTTCCAGCCCGAATGAAGGGTGAGGACGCTCGCCTCCTCGCCGCTGGATTCGGTCACGGTGATGGTCTTCGTCGCGCTGTCGCTCCCGGCCGTGTTCGCGACCGTGAGGGTCACGGTGTAGGTGCCCGCGGTCGTGTAGGTGTGGACCGGGTTCTGTTCGGCGGAGGTCGCCCCGTCGCCGAAGGCCCAGGACCAGGAGGTCGGGGTGTTGGTCGACCGATCGGTGAACGCGACCGCGAGCGGGGCGTCGCCGGACGTGGTGCTCGCGGCGAAGCCGGCGACCGGTGTAATCGCCGGGCCGGGCTCAACGATGTTGAGCGTGGTGACGATCACGTACCGGGCGCCGCTCGGGTCGGACTTTACGACATTGTAGTCGCCGTAGACCGTGTAGATGGTGGTGCCGTTGGCGAGGGCGACGTCCGGGTCGTACCTCGTTGCGGCAGAGGTCATGCCGTCGAAGGACCGCCAGGCGAGATCCGCCGTCGCGTTCTGGACGTTCGGGTAGCAGACCCCCTCGGGGGTGGTGATGTCCATCAGCGAGTAGGTCGGGACCGGCTTTTTGCTCTTCCACATGTCGAAGACAAAGCCGCCGGCGTTCAGCATGCCGCCGACGCTGTTTGCCGGGATCTCGATGGAGTCCTCACCGGGCTTGTAGCCCCCGGAGCGCGAGGAGATGGCGGCCCGGATCGTGCTGCCGTTCGTGATGGTGACCGTATCCTGGTACAGGATGGTGTACGAGGGTGCCGAATCCTGGATGACGATGCTGGTCGATGCGCTCGCCGAGCCTGCACTGTTTGCCACGGTCAGGGTGATGGTGTAGTTGCCAACGGTCGCGTAGGTGTAGTCGGCAGTCTGCCCGGTGACGTTGTCGCCGTTGCCGAGGTCCCAGGTGTAGGTGAGGCCGGTGCCGGTTGCGGTTGCCGCAAGGTGCACCTGAACGCCGGTCGCGTAGGTGCTGCCCGGGGCCGGGGAGGTGATCGTCACATCGGACGGAGTCGCCGGAGCGGGCTCAACGAAGACGATGGTTCCGTTCCGCCACGGGCCCGTCCACGGACCCATCATGGGGTAGTTGTCGTAGCGGTCGGTGTTCGTGTACTTGTCGTGGCCTATGAACACGGGGGTGTCGCCGATGCCGTTGCCGTCGGCGTCGATGCCGGTGTAGCCGCTGTAGTAGTTGCCGACGTAGCCGGTGTACCCGACACCGTTGTAGGTGTAGGCGACCTCTTCGGGCGAGTGACAGGTGTCTTCGCCGAGGCACTGGACGCTGCCGGCGAAGGTGTTGGCCCAGATGTAGTTGTCGTGGGAGTTGTCTTTCGCGCAGATCTGGTCGGCGTTGCCGGTGCAGGTGTTGTTGTAGACAAAGTTGCCGCAGGCGTCGTCCCTGAGGCTGATGCCGCGCTTGGTGTTGCCGTGGCAGGAGTTCTCGGTGATCGTGCAGTTAGTGGCGTTGCCGCCGAGGTGGATGCCGTTGTAGCACTCGCCGCCGCAGTCGTTGCCGATGATCAGGCAGTCGTCGTAGCCGACGCTCTCGATCGAGGCGACGTGTTCATTGGTCGGGCCGCGGGTCGTAAAGCCCCTGATGGTGATGCCGTCTGCCCTGAGGTCGAAGACCGGCTTCGTGGGCACGGCGGCGGTGACGGTGACGTTCGCCGGGCCGTTCTCGGTCATGAGGGTCAGAGCCCTGTCGACGAGCACGTTCTCGGTGTAGGCGCCGTCCTTCACGACGATGGTGTCGCCCGCAGCGGCGGCGTCGACCGCCGCCTGGATGGCGGCGTAGTCCCCGCCCTCACCGACGTACCAGGTCTTCGGTTCGGGAGCCGGGCTGGCGATGACGCCGTTCTCCCACGCTCCCGCCAGGGGTGCGTGGTCGGTGCCGAGGCCGTCCGGGAGGACGTGGGGTGTGTCGAGGATGCCGTCGCCGTCCGCGTCGGATGCGGCGTAGCTCGACCAGAAGTTGCCGACGAAGCCGGTGTGCTCAACGCCGTCGTAGGTGTAGGTGACGGGGGCGGTGGAGTTCCAGTGAGTGGTGGCCGGGGCGGTGCCGGATACCAGAGTGACGCCGGAGACGTTGTTGTTCTGGTAGATCCGGTTGTTCTCGCCGGCGCTCTCAAATTGAATCCCCTTTCCATTGAACAGGTTCCCGACGATGGTGTTGTCGGTTGCCGTTGTTTTCCGGATTCTGATGGGATCGATGTCATTCTTGAAGGTATTATTTGCAACGGTGCATCCGCTTACTTCACTAAGAGTGAGGACGCGTATTCCGGTGCAGTTTTCGAAGAGATTACCTGTAACTGTTGCATTCTGGCTTCCAGCCCGGATATACACTGTACTCCATTCGTTCGTATTGTCAACAAATGTATTGTTGATAATTCTGCACGATGGACCCCGTACAGTTAATGCCGCCCCTCCTACTGCATTTGTGATAGTATTATCAATAATAGTGACGTTCGAGTGAGTGAGAATCAATCCCTCACAGATTAATCCAAGGAAATTACAGTTCCGGATAATGGAATCCGGTGCAGGACCAAGTTCAATACCAATTTCTGTGTTGACGAGTGTAAATCCGTCAAGGATCATTCCCGTTGCATCAGACGATACTCTGAGACAGCCGCCTCCACCATCCACGATGACAGGTCCATCACCTGTAAGGGCCTGAATGGTCAGGTGCGGTTTTCCCACACTGAACCGCGAATACGTCCCGGGCAGGACATAGATCGTATCGCCCGGCGAAGCGGCATCAACCGCCGCCTGGATAGTAGTGAAATCCGCCTCCTCGGCGGCGACGTGCCATATCGTTGGCTCCGCCGATACGGGGACCATAATACAGAACAAGCCAAGTACAACGGCAAGAGGTAGGTATGTTTTCATCATATCACCAGAAATAGGGAAAAAAGGGTTAAGAGTTAGAGTGGTGATGGGTCACCACGAGTTTCACGTGATCGGTTGCAAGATGCGAATAATACTTTCCATCCTCACCAACAGGCTGTTGCGCACTCTTCTGCATCACAAGCACCGTCACATTGCCGTCGACAACATAGTTCGTGGCTACCGAGGCGTTGCCGCCGGTGAGCGTCGTTGTGCTGTTGCTGCTCGTATCAGCGAGCTTCTCGTAGCTGCTGCTGCCGCCGTTCCAGATGTAGAGGTCGGCACCCTGCGTCGCAGATACGTTGTCGTGAGTGCCACTCCCCTTCCAGGTAACGTTGAGTCTCTCGACGTTCGCAGCGCTCTCTTTCAATGTGAAGACAAAGCGCTGGGCGGCATACTTGCCGTCATCTGTGGTGTTCGTCCAGTAAACACTGCTGTCATTATCAGCAATCTCTGACGTGCTGCTGAACGCTGTGCTCGGCACGGTTGCGCTGGTCGGCACACCGCTCACGCCTCCCTCATACGCCCACTCGTCTGTGTCACCAGTGGTGTTGAAGTCATATCGGTGCGGCGGGTAGATCAGCAGGTCGGTAACGTTCTTCACCGAGAGTCCATTTGCCGCAGGGTAGAGAGCGCTGACGTTGTATTTATCAGGAACAAACCGCTGGTACCAGGAATCGAACGAGGCCTCCATGTCACGGTTGGTCAGGTTCAGGGAGTCTGCAAAGCCGTAGACCGAGGGCGGCGTGTAGAAGAAGAGACAGAGGCCACTGTTCCAGGTGTTGCCCGCAAGGCCGGTCTCGTTGTCCCACCAGGCAAGAATCATATCGCCCTGCCTGCTGTTCGGCGTGTAGACGTTGTCGTACCCGAAGTACCGGGTGATCGGCTTATCGATCCCGAGAACCCAGAGCTCGTCGCCGTCGCTCATCCCACCGACCTCGCCGGTGATGTTGCTGACGTAGGTGCCGTTGTGCTCACCATAGTAGACCATACCCTGGTTGGCATCGCCCCAGGTATCATTCAGGTCGAAGGTGCCTTTTTGCATATACAGTGGGCCGTTGCTGTAGACCTGTGTGTAATTGGCCATGAGGTTGGCAACGGTCAAGTTCGCCGTCTTCACGGCAGTCGAGTAGTTGTTGTCACAGTACTTCGTTACGTTCACCTGCGTCGTCGCCGCCATTGCCGGCGCCGCGAGGAGCATCAGGGCGATGACCAGGCAGCAGGCTGCCGGAATCGCCCTCACTTTTGGGAATACATCTCGTCTCATGACTGCTCCCGCAAGCCGATCCATACAGCATACCAGCAGGCCGGCTTGACAAGAGATCAATCACATTACCTGAACTTAAGCCTTTTGTTAAATATTTCTCGTTTACGGCACGTGACATACAATAAGGGTTCTGCACAGCACCCGGAACAAGAAACCGGGGCGCCACATCCGGGATGGTACACATGCTCCCCGATCGCCGTTTTCGCCGTTGTGGTTGCGCAACTCCCCGACGATCCCGCGATCCGCTCAAGACCATATGCGGCCCCGCACCGCCGGAGAACGCCGGGCGGTTGAACCCACGGCAAAACCGGACGCCGGGACACCCGGCGCGCGCGGGACGTCCTTCCGCAGCGGCGTTACCGCGAGAACGCCGACGTCTCGCCCGCCGGCGAACAAGGAACGGTATCCGGTCGGCATGCGCCGCATCCCCAAAGACCGGATAAAAAGAGAAAATCAGGTCCTTCGCAGCACCAGCAGGAGCCCGATCGCAAAGAACGGGAGCCATATCCCCGGGGGCGACTGCTGCACCGCGGCCGGCGCGCTTGCGTTCCCGGCCGGCGCCGCCGCCGCAGCCGCGGAACCCGCGGCGCCGATCGTCATCTCTACGATCGCACACGCATTGTCAGGACTCAACCCCTTCTTGGGTTCCATCTTCCCCGAGCTGAAGATGAAGAAGTCCCCGTAGCAGAAGAGCACCGTATCCCCGTCCGCGACCGGCCGCCGGTTGAAGGCGTCGGTTGAGGGCCTGCCGAAATCGTCGAGCAACTCACCGTTATGGTAGCAGAGCCAGGTCTTCCCGGTCGACTTCTCGATCAGGAACTCGTTCACCCCGTCGAGGAAGAGGAGCTTGCTCTCCGCATACTTCTTGTCCCCGATCACGTAGGTGAACCCCTGCATCTTCGACGCAACATCCAGCACACCCATCGGGGTACAATTGTCCGGGGTGTAGGTCTTCCCCGACGGCGCCGTGACCGAGAACGTCCCCTTCTCGAGGGGCACGTTCCCGCGGAAGATGATCGTCTTCCCGTTCTCGGTTGCCGCGATGAACTGGGGTTTCGTCACGTTGCCGGTGCCGAGGTCGTTCGTTGCCGTGAGCGCGACCGTGTAAACCCCGGGCGATGCATAGACGTGGGTCGGGTTCTGCTCGTCCGAAGCGTTCCCGTCCCCAAAATCCCAGGCCCATGCCGTCGGCGACTTCAGCGAGGTATCAGTGAACGCAACCGCAAACGGCGCCTCCCCGGACGTCGCATCGACCGCAAACGACGCGATCGGCGGCGCAGGCACCGGCACCTCCGCGGTGACGTCACGGGCGGCGGTCGTCGACCCCTTCGAGTTCTCCACCGTGAGTTTCACCGTGTAGGTCCCCGGAACCTCGTAGACATGGGCCGGGTCCGGTTCGGTCGAGACCGCCCCGTCGCCGAAGTCCCACTCCCACGCCATCGGCTTTCCCGTGGAGGTATCAGTAAACCCGACGGCGAGCGGCGACTCACCAGACGTCGCGTTTACGGTAAAATCAGCGGCCGGGATCACCGCCTCCCGGACGGTGATGTAACCGGTCCTGGTCTCGCTCGCCGTCCCGGCAACGTTCTTGACCGCGAGCCTGACCGTGTAAGTGCCGGGCTTTGCGTAGACATGCTCCGGGTTCTGCTCATCCGACAAAGTCCCGTCACCGAAGTCCCATGCCCAGACGCCCGGGTGGGCGGTGGAGGTATCGTTAAACTTGACGGCAAGCGGCATCCGATCGGACGTCACGTTCGCCTCAAAGCCTGCAACAGGCACCGGGGGCATCTGGTTCGTGTAGATGCCTATCTCGCTGACCCACTTCCCCGAAGCCCCGACAGCCGACGGGTACTGCGCCCCGTAGTTCCAGTACTCCTCGGCCCAGCACTCCTTCATGTCGGTGACCCCGAAGACATGCCAGCCCCAGGGGTTCTTGGAAGTATCCGCGAAGAAGATCAGGCGCATACCCGACGTATAGCAGGTATCCGGGTACCCGACCCCCTGCCTGTCGCCGGGCGCCTCGTCCCCGTTGAACCAGGCGATCACCGCCGGGCCCTGCCGCGGGTCGGGACGGTAGAAATATTCATAGGGGTAGGTCTTCCTCCATCCGTCCCGGCTTTTAACCGCGATCATATCCCCGGTTTTCGCTCCGCCGATAAGGTCGCAGAGGTCCGTAACCCCGGTCCCCATCACGGCCCCGAGGTCACCTTTCTGGAGGATGCTCCCCAGCACGTCCTCAGCCGGATCCCAGGGGTCATATTCCTCGTCGGGATGGGCGTTGTTCCAGTGCTCCTCAAGCACCGGGCCCTGATGATAGTAGTGAGTCCGCCCATCTCCATAGATAGGAAGATTCTCCTTCATCCAGAGATAGTCGACGGTCATCTCGTCGAGGACGGTCCGGTTGTCGCTCGCGTACCTCGCGATACGAATCTCGGTGGTCCCCGCAGCCGCCGTCACCGTTGCAGGCAGCAGTATCGCTGCAATCACCAGGACGGCGATCAGCAGCATCTCCGGTCGTTTCATGAAATCATCTCAGGTTCGTTTCGGGCATCTGAAAGCCGCTCGCCCGCCGGTATAACTAATCCAGTTTACTTTTATCTAAAGAAATACCTTTTCATTTACTTTTGACAGATCCTGAAACGTCCGGAGCGTTCTCACGGAAACCCACCCGGGGGCGACGGCTTCTGCTACTGTGCCGGGTCGCCTTATTCTGGTGGTTTTGGCACCCGGGCGGGCTGCCGGTGACCACACGGTCTTCGCGTGAGGTAACGATGTGCAGAGGACGACGCGGCCGCAGCTAAACCGCGAAAAGCGCGAAGAGGGTGTGGAAAATTAGATGAAGTGGTCCACTACGGCATCCCCCGAGAGCGACCCCCGATAAAAAAAACCCTCACGCCTGCGATCGTCGCCAAAAACCTCCCGCACCGCCGATGCCGGGCTCCCTGCAGCGAGGGACCCCGCTCACTGGACGTTCGCGAGACGACCCTTGAGTTCCTCGATGGTGCAGTGTTTCACTTCCATAAGGGCAGAGATGATAGCATCGGAGAAGACCAGCGCCGCGGTCTCAAAGAGGGTCCCGAGAGGGGCGAAGGACGAGGATACTGACCGGTACTGCCCGGTGAGCTGGCGAATCTCAAAGTCACTCGGGATATCCGTATCCTTGAGCCGGTTGTTCCCGATCTCGACGATGCAGTCGGCCATGCGCCCGATGTGCGAGTCCGGAGTCGACGTGATGAGACAGATCTTCCCCCCGATCTCCCGGGCGGTCTCGCACGCGTCCACGACGGACCGGGTCTCTCCTGAACCCGAGAACGCGACGAGGACATCCCCCGGCCCGAACGCGGGCGTGATCGTCTCGCCGATGACGTAACTCTCAAACCCGAGGTGCATCAGGCGCTGGGCGAATGCTCTCGCGACGAGACCCGAGCGCCCGGCACCGGCCAGGTAGATCCGTTTTGCATCGAGAATCTCATTGAGAAACCGACCCGCATTTCCCTGGTTCATGGCGCGTGCCGTATCCTCGATGCTTGACGCCATCTGGAGCATGAGGTCGGCGATACTGGAACATTCCGGCTGCACGCTATGATTACCTCCCTTTCCTGTCCAGTGTACGACCCGACACCATATAAAGAAGCGTGAAACTGGAAGACGGTCCCCCGGGGGCAGGAGAACCGCCGTACCGGCACCCTACCGCTCCACCGCGAGCCCGAGGATCCCGGTTGCCCCCGAGAAGACGTCGCGGGCGATCCTCGCTAAGCCCCTGGCCGCACACCACTCGTCATAGACCGCGACCTCCCGGGAGAGGAGCGCCTCCACCCCCGGCGCGATGGCGGGTGCCATGGAACCGGCGAGGGCGACCTTTGCGCCGGGGTTTATGAGAAGCATGGAGGCGCATTCCATCGCGGCAAACATAGCCATCGTCTCTACCCTGAGTTCAGGAGGCACCGTATGGTCCACGCCCGCGTGAAGGAAGGCATCGTTCGCCGTGGAGTCGCCCCGGTCGATCCGGCGGATGGCATCCACGTCGAGAGCACCGTGCCGGGTGCCGGGCGCGAAGATACAGGCGTCGAACGCACCGGTGATCCGACCGCCGGCGACAAGGAGGGTGACGGTGTTTGAGCTCGCGTCGCAGACCACGATATCATCCCCGAGGTCGTGGGCGACCTCATACAGGATCCCGATCTTCTCGGGGCTCGCCTGGTGGGAGTAGGCCTTGAACCGCGGATCGGTCGGCGATGCGCGGTGCAGCCCGGGGATCACAAAGGCCGGAAGGCCGCTCTCCCTGATCTGGTCGTAGACCCGGGTGCCGCCGCCAATATGCTTGCCGGCCCCCTCCCGGGATATGACGCCCCGACCTTGAACCTTTCTGATATCGGTGATAGCCGATATGCCGTCGCCCATAGAGTAGCAGACGGCAATACCCTCGATCTCGCCGGGAGGAGAGAGACGGCTGAGGTCCCCGGCCGAGAAGTGTCTGGCCTCTTCGCGGGAGATCTTGAACTCCTCTATGCCGGTGGAGAAACGCATCGCGGTAGTGCCGTGGTCGATGCCGATGAACATGATACCGTACCTCTTTGCACTCTGGCAGAAGTAAGTTATCAGATCGTATCGGGGAAGGGGGCGGGGATCAGGCCCCGTTGCCCTGAGAACGCCTCTTCAGGTACTCTACCGCGCCGACGACGACGAGACCGGCAAGGAAGAAGACCCAGCCGCCGGCCACCATATCCCCGGCCGCGGCTCCCTTCTCCCAGAGCATCCGCGCCGAGCCGAGCATCAGCCCGGTGAGCAAGGCGAGCATCGCTCCCGGGTAGGTCTTCAGGAGATATTTGAGGGCCCTCGTGAAGAGGAGAAGACCTGTGACGCCGCCGGCGATGTAAGCGAAGATCTCGGGAAGGGAGAGGGCCCGGAGCGCCGCAAGCATGAACTCGTACTGGTTGAGGACGAGGGTCATATAGGCTCCAGAGATCCCGGGGAGGATCATGGCGCAGAGTGCAACCATACCGGTGAGGAAGAGGACCGGCAGAGAGTGACCGACGTCGAGGTGCCCGAGCCCTCCAAGGAGGAAACCGGCGCCGGCGCCGATGACGAGGTAGGCGAGGGTAGCCGCGCCCGGGGAGCGGATCTCAAGGAATATAGCGACCGCAGAGGCGAGGATAAGGCCGAGGAAGAATGAGTAAGTCGCTACCGCGTGGTCGGTGAGGAGGGAGAGGATCACCCCGGACATCAGAAGAAAGGCGGTGCCGATCCCGGCAAGGAGGACCACGAGGAACGGGATATCGATCTTCCCGAGATCTGCCCGGAGAGACCCGAAGTCGCCCTTGACGAGGTGTTTTGCCGAGGCAGGGTCGACGCTGCCGATAGCACCAACCAGCCGCTCGTATATACCGGTGATGAGAGCTATCGTCCCCCCCGAGACACCTGGGATGATGTCGCAGGCCCCCATCATCAGACCGCGCAGGTAAATCCCGGCGTGTTCCCGTATCTCTGGGCGAGGGGTCATTGTCCGGCCCCGCAGCAATCATCGATAGACTCGGGCGCCGGGGCTCTGCCGGCGACCATGGGCCGGGTGTGCAGGGGATCCCTATCGCCGCTGAACTGTCGGAACGCCTGTGCGTTAGCGGCAGTCGGTTCGGCAGCGGTGACCGGGGATCGGCCGTCTCTATTGTGGGTGCATGACTCTCTCAATCGGACAACTCCTTATGACTCTCACAACCGGGAGGATATTATGTATATTTTACCCGGATATTAACTGCCAGATCATGAGCTGGGCCTGGTGCGGGCATAAACTTTTCTCGTGCTGCCTGACACTCGATTTCCTTTGAGATAGAGAGAAAAGGATCTCCTTTGAAATCCCGATATCCTGCTGATTCTTCTCCAGAACATGGGCAGACCTCACCACCCCGTATGGTGCCGCATGAAAAAACCCATGGTTGCCGGCCCATGGCCTCCTCCGGCGCCATCCAGTAATTCTATAGCATGGGAGGGATATTATTCTATAATGTTCTGTATCGTAACAGGAGGTGCCGGCTTTATCGGTTCGCACGTCGTCGATGCTCTGGTCGCGGCGGGAGATGACGTGCTGGTCATCGACGACGAGAGCGCGGGCACCGAAGAGAACCTCGCGCGGCATACGGCGAGCGGTCAGGTCACCTTCCTCAGGCAGAACCTGCTCGACGACGGCTGGCAGGAGCACCTGGAGGGGGGAGACCGGGTCTACCACATTGCTGCAGACCCCGACGTCAGGCAGAGCGCCGTAACCCCGGACTCCCAGATAAGGAATAATATCGTCGTCACGCACCGGGTGCTCGAGGCGATGCGGGCGCACGGCGTGCCTGAACTGGTCTTCACATCGACGTCGACCGTCTACGGCGAGGCCACCGTCATCCCGACGCCGGAGACCTATACCCCGCTCGAGCCGATATCCGTCTACGGCGCGACGAAACTTGCCTGCGAGGCGCTCATATCGTCGTACTGCCACTCGTTTGGTATGCGGGCGTGGGTCTACCGGTTCGCAAACATCATCGGCGAGCGGAGCGGTCACGGCGTCATCTCCGACTTCATCCGGAAACTCCGCGAGAACCCGGAGGAACTCGAGATCCTCGGCGACGGCAGGCAGACAAAGTCCTACCTGGAGGTTGGAGAGTGCGTCCGTGCCGTACAGTTCGGGATCGACCACTCGCGCGATCCGGTAAACACCTTCAATATCGGCTCTGAAGACTGGATCGACGTCATCACGATAGCCGATATTGTCGCGGCAGAGATGGGTCTCTCCGGCGTCCGCTACCGGTTCACCGGCGGCGCGCGCGGCTGGGTCGGGGATGTGCCCCGGATGCAGCTCTCGGTCGGTAAACTCAAGAATCTCGGCTGGCGGTGCGGGACCACCTCGGAGGAGAGCGTGCGCACGGCGGCCCGTGCCATGCTCCGATAGGAGGGCCGCACGACCCTCTGCCGGCGCTTCTTCCGAAGGTCATAAGCGATACAACTTCCAGAGAAGTACAGCGGGTCACCCGGGCACACTGGCGGCAGGGCGTTCATCGCCGGCCCCCGGGGGACCAGGTCAGAATATCTGGCATTCTCAGAACTGCACAAAAGGTTCGCATGAAATACATCATCATCCTCGGGGACGGCATGGCCGATGAGCCACTTGCCGAACTGGGGGGCAGGACACCCCTCGAGTACGCAGATATACCGAACATGGATAGAATCGCCCGCGAGGGGCGGTGCGGGATGCTACGGACTGTCCCGGACGAATTTGAGCCGGGGAGCGACATTGCAAACCTCTCCATCCTGGGCTATGATCCCCGTACCTCCTATACCGGCAGGGGTCCGCTCGAAGCCGCCAGCATGGGTATCACCCTCGAGGACGGGGAGATGGCCTACCGGTGCAACCTGGTCACGGTCCGGGATGGGGTGATGGAGGACTTCAACGCCGGGCACATCTCCAATGCCGAGGGTGCCGGCCTCCTCCGCGACCTGGACGCCGCGCTCGGGGATGTCCGGGTCTACCCCGGGGTTGGCTACCGGAACCTGATGGTCGTTTCCCGGGCACGCGGCGCCGTCACCACCGCACCCCATGACATCGTTGGGCAGCCGGTCGCGGAGTTCCTCCCGCGCGGGGAGGATGCCGGTATCCTCCTTGACTGCATGGAACGGTCCCGGGAGGTCTTTGCCGACCACCCGGTCAACCAGCGCAGGCTGAAGGAGGGAAAGACTCCGGCTACCGTTGTCTGGCCGTGGAGCGGCGGGAGGAAGCCGTCGCTTGCACCCTTCCACGAGAAATACGGTCTTCACGGCGGGGTTATCTCCGCGGTTGACCTCTTGAGCGGCATCGCCCGCCTTGCCGAGATGGAGGTGATCCGTGTCCCGGGCGCCACCGGGTTCCTGGACACCGATTACGAGGCGAAGGCCCGTTACGCAGTCGATGCCCTCGACCGCCTCGACTTCGTCTACATGCACGTCGAGGCCCCCGACGAGGCCGGGCACATGGGAAGCGTGGAGGAGAAGGTGCGGGCGATCGAGCGACTCGACGAGGCGATTGGGATCGTCCTGGATCGGCCGGAGACGACCGTCGCAGTCCTCCCCGACCACCCGACGCCGATACGGTATAAGACCCACACCCGGGAGCCGGTGCCGTTTGCGATACTCGGGAAGGGGAGGGACGACGTGCAGGCGTTCTCCGAACGTGAGGCGGCAAAGGGGTCGTTCGGGCTCGTGCAGGCGCCGGAGTTCCTGGCCCTGCTCTTCTCGAAGTAAGCCGGCACGGGATTTCCCCCCACCACCTTTTTTGTAGTCTCCGAGTACATCACTCCTGTTCAGGTATGGAACCCCTAACGGCAGAGAAGATCGGCGAGAGGATACGGGAGATCGAGCAACGTGTCGGACGACTCTCCCCGATGCAGAAGGTCCTCATCGGGACCGACGGCTCGGTGACCAACCTCCTCGAGATGGCGACCGGGCATTCCGTCACCATCACCACCCGGGTGCAGGAGGTTGTCGCCGCCGACCCGGAGGCCGCGGCCGCACTTGATATCGAGCCAGGCGACGAGGTCAACTACCGCGTTGTGGAACTGAAGGACAGCGTAACGGGAGAGACCCTCATCTACGCAGTATCCCGTACACCTTTGTGCCGGCTTGCCCCGGTGTCAACGGCGGCGTAACTTTGTGCACTTTCGGCGGTCTAAAAGTGTACACCTGCTAACCCTCACAGACATACTTGAGGGGCATAGCAATGTTCACTGTGGAGGAATTTTTCGTGATACGCGACTTACACCATCAGGGGCTGAACCTCAGCCAGATCTCCCGGGAGACCGGATATCATCGGAATACCGTGCGAAAGTACCTTGCTGCCCAAACCATGCCGACACCGGCTTCCCGCAGGCCCCAGCCGAGCAAACTCGATGCCTATAAGGACTACATCCAGAACCGTATTGCTGACTATCCTCTGAGCGCCGCCCGGATCTACCGTGAGATCCAGGAACTGGGATTTGCCGGGAAGTACACCCTCGTCAAAGAGTATATCCAGACGGTTCGCCCGAACCATGGTGTACCGGCAGTTTATCGGTATGAAACCGAACCTGGCATCCAGGCACAGGTGGACTGGGGCGAGTGCGGCCATCTTGAGGTGGATGGACGACAGAGAAACCTGTACTGCTTCAGCATGATCCTCGGCTATTCCCGCATGCGGTATGCGGTCTTCACCCTCTCCACCGACACTTACACCCTCCTCCAGTGCCACCTCGATGCCTTCGACTACTTCGGCGGGTACACCGAGGAGATCCTGTATGACAACATCAAAACGGTGATCCTCAAACGGGCGCTCCGCGCCCGCGATCACCAGTGGAACCCGAAATTCGAAGACTTCTTCTCGCATCATGGGTTCATTCCCCGGCTCTGCAGACCCTACCGCCCCCAGACCAAAGGAAAGATCGAAAACACCATTGGCTACATCAAGCGGGATTTCCTCCTCGGAGGAACCTTCTCCTCTCTCGACGACATGAACCGGCAGTTCCTGCAGTGGTGCAACCGGGTCAATGCTGAACCCCATGATACCACCCACGAGATCCCGGTTGATCGCCTGCACCAGGAGAACCTGAGAGCCACAGCGGCGATCCCCCCTTACCTCTTGCGCCGGGAAGAACCCCGGAAGATCTCGCGCGAGGCGTACATCTCCTATCTCGGTAACCGTTACTCGGTGCCCTCCCGGTATGCCGGGAGAGAGGCTCTTGTGGAGATCCAGAGCAATCAGATGACCATCCGGGTCGGCACGGAGACCGTCTGCAGACATACCATCGTTCCCGGGCATGCCCGGATCGTCCGGGAGAAGGAACACTTCTCCGGCCTTCTGGCCGAGGCCATGCGGTGCAACGCTCAATCGGGAGCGGCCTCGCGGCCGCTCTTTACGATGGTTACCCCGCAGGTCGAACACCGACCACTCTCGGTCTATGAGGGGCTTTCCGGGGAGGTGCAGTTATGAGTGCTCTGATCTACGAGCGGGTGCATGATAATCTGAATCGCCTCAAACTGACGACGTTCGAGGCACTCCTGGATAACTACCTCGAAATCGCTGCAAAGGAGGAGCGATCGACCCTGGAAGTCCTCGACTATCTCCTGGATCAGGAGGTGAAGAGCAAGGAGGAGCGTGCCATCGAGTTCCGGATGCGATTGGCCGCGTTTCCGATGGAGAAGCGGCTCGATGACTTTGATGTCGGTTTTCAACCATCCCTTGATCCGGCGGTGATCCGGGATCTGGCGTCGCTACGGTTTGTCCATCACGCGGAGAATGTTGTCTTCTTAGGCCCTCCGGGAGTGGGGAAGACGCATCTTGCCCTGGCTCTCGGCCATGAGGCAGTGAAACAGGGGTTCCGGGTCTACTATGCGAACGCATCCAGTCTCATTGAGCGACTGATGAAAGCGAACCGGGAGAATAAACTCGAAGAACGGATCAAGGCGCTCACGAAGTTCCATCTCCTGATCATCGACGAAATGGGATATTTGCCCTTCAATAGCGAAGGGGCTCACTGCTTCTTCAGTTTGATCTCCCGGCGGTATGAAAAGTCATCAACGATCTTCACCTCGAATAAATCCTACGGGGAGTGGGGAGAGATCTTCGGCGACCATGTGATCGCTGCTGCGGTGCTGGATAGGATCCTGCATCATTGTACGACCATTAATATCAAAGGCGACAGCTACCGCCTGAAGGAACGGCGGAAGCAGGGACTCTTCTCCCATACGCTTCCGGGATGAAAAAGATAGGTTTATGGACTCAAGTGTACACTTTTATTCCGCCCAAAACTGTACACTTTTACACCGCCATTGACAGTTTGGTAGTGCTCCAGTTTACAACTGAATAGAATAGGTTAAAAACTCTCTCCAGGTCCACACGTGATCCGTAATACCTTCCCTCATCGCTGGTGTCGTGCCTTTTTTTGCATCGATGAAGTTACTCATGAACTGAAATGTGTTCAGTGCCCCGATATATGCGGTGATCTTCTTTGTAAACGAAGCCGTTTTTCTCCAGAACCGGCTGATTCTCTGGCGAATCTTGTTATTGTAGCCTTCGACAGTTGTAGTTGAGATTGCCTCGGGCAACGGATTTCCCCAGATACTTTCCCGCATGACGGCAACCAGGCGATTTTCCTTCCGTTGCTTGCTCACCCGGCCATATTCGATGCAGGGTTCACAGTACACCTTCGCTCAGCCATCGCGATACTGGGCATTCCCATCGGTTGCGACAACGATCGGGGCAGCTGGCTCTGGTAATGGGAGCCTTTCAAAAACGAAGTCGAGGAACTGTGTGCAGGTCGTCTCCGTTCGTTTTCCGCCAGCATATGCAATGATGAATCCCGTATCGCTCCTGATAGCGAGGTAGGTCCAATAATCGCCGCAGTTCTGGTCTTTCAGTCCTTTACAATGTTTATTTTTTTTGAACAAAGGTCCAGAGTTCGTCCAGTTCGACCCGGCCGAGGGAGGGGGTCTGCTGAAAGAGTTCGCTCAGGACTTCGGCGTGCTCACCGATCAACCGGTAATACCGGATAACGGTTCCCTGATGATGGCCGGTTACCCGCGCAACGCCGCGGATCGAGGTTCTTTCCATGCTATGCTTGCAGATGACTTCTACTTCCTTCCGGTCAAGGTGCGACTTGTAGAGGGGTGTGTTTTTCGTCTCGACGAAGTATTTCTGGCAGTGCTTGCAGAAATATTGCTGATTCCCGGCACAATTTCTCCCATTCTTCACGAGATCTTTCCCGTCTTCGATCAGGAAGAACGGGCATGCGGGGTTTTGGCAGGTGATCGGACTGTAACTGCGAGAACGGGACATGCTGAGAACTATGTCTCTTGATAAATAATAATGATCCAAGACAATGTGCGAAAGAAATTCATGAGGGTGATATCAGTTATAGGGTAGAGCACTACCGAAAAACCGCGCACGGCCATATCACCAAACGTGGATCAAAATACCTCTGGACAGTCCTCATCGAAGCGGCTCAGGTTATTGCCAACGGCAAATCAAACCGGCTGAAACAGTTCTTTCTCCGGATCCGGGCGCGGAAAGGGTATAAAATGGCAATCGTCGCGCTTGCGCGAAAGGTAGTAGCACCGATCCATCACCTGCTCACGAACCACGAACGATACGATGAACCACCGGGAACCGTGAGAACAGTGAACCTGCCCAAGGTCAGGCCAGACCCGGGAATGGATCATGACAAGATGATCCAACTCCTGACGCAGGCAGGATACGGTGTGCAGAAGCTGAACGCCGCGTAGCTATCTGAAGCCAAAGAGAGGCGGCCTGTTCGAGCGGATGCTCTCCATACCTAGAGGGGGTTTTTCATACCAGCGGATGGATAATATCATAGGAGTTACGCAATTCCATCTTTCGACCGAAAGATCGATATATATTCGCAACGG
>ENA-UOOH01000872-UOOH01000872.1-fermentation-metagenome-genome-assembly--contig:-NODE-872-length-32004-cov-11.950734_pt1 | contig 32004 bp, 21 predicted proteins | sample MGYA00245778_ERZ724025 | MGnify/ENA primary metagenome ERZ724025 (study PRJEB28704, sample SAMN03018313) | fermentation metagenome | biome: anthropogenic terrestrial biome; feature: soil; material...
ATTTGAGTTATTGCTTGAGTGTAGCTTTCTGTTGTATAGTTTTCTAATTCTTCACATGAAGCAACAATAACTTTATCTGCTCCATAAGAAATTAGAGTTTGAGCTTTAGATTCAATATCTTTTCCTCCTAACAAGATAGCATAAACTTCTTCTTGAAGGTCGTCAGCAAGATTACGAGCTTTACCTAATAATTCAATAGCAACTCCTTGAATCTTACCTTCTCTTTGTTCTGCAAAAACAAATACGTTTTTATATTCTGATTTATTCATTTTAGTTACTCCTTATTATTAGATTATAAATTTTTCTTTTAACTTGCTAATTATGATACCTATTGCTTCTTCAGTATCAACTTCGTAAACTTGTCCTGCTGATTTAACTCCTTTAGTAAATGCTTTTTTAACTTTAGTAGGGGAGCCTTTAAGACCAAGTTTAGCTTCATCAACATCAATTTTATCTGCTGACCAAATTTCTACTTCCTTATCAAAAGCTTCCATAATTCCCTTAACAGTCATATATCTTGCTTTGTTGGCAGTGGAAAGAACAGTTACTAAACAAGGACCATCAATTTCAACAATTTGGTATCCGTCTTCGGTTTGTTTTTTAATAGTGAAAGTGTTTTTACCATCATATTCCAAACTTTGAAGATAGCTAACTTGAGGAATATCTAAATGTTCTGCAATTTGAGGACCAACCTGAGCTGTATCTCCATCAATTGCTTGACGACCAGTGATAACTAAATCATAATCTAAAGTGCGAATAGCTCCAGCTAATGCATTTGATGTTGCAAGAGTATCAGCTCCAGCAAATTTTCTGTCTGAAAGGAGTATTGCTTTATCAACACCCATTGCAAAAGCTTCTCTCAAAACTGCTTCTGCTTGCATCGGTCCCATTGTAATAACAGTAACCTCAGCATTAAATTTATCTTTTAGTTCAAGTGCTAATTCCAAACCACCTTTATCATCAGGGTTAATTATACTTGGAACTCCATCTCTAATTAATGTTCCTGTAACTGGGTCAAGTTTTACCTCAGTTGTGTCAGGAACTTGCTTTATACAAACTACTATTTTCATTTTTGATTTGTTTTTACTTTAATAAATTACCTGCAATAACCATTCTTTGAACTTCTGAAGTTCCTTCATAAATTTCAGTGATTTTTGCATCTCTAAACATTCTTTCCACAGGATATTCCCTTGTGTATCCATATCCTCCATGGAATTGAATAGCTTTGGTTGTTACTTCCATTGCTGTTTCAGAAGCATAAAGTTTTGCCATTGCAGCATCAACAGAATAAGGTAATTTTTGATCTTTTTTGAAAGCAGCATTACGAACAAATAGGCGAGAAGCTTGAACTTTTGTTTCCATGTCTGCTAATTGGAATTGTGTGTTTTGGAATTTAGAAATAGCTTTTCCAAATTGTTTTCTTTCTTTAGTATATTTTATGGTTTCATCCATTGCTCCTTGAGCCAAACCTAAAGCTTGAGCCGCAATACCAATTCTTCCTCCATCCAATGTTTTCATTGCTAAAGAAAAACCTTTTCCTATTTTACCTAATAGGTTTTCTTTTGGTATTTGACAGTTTTCAAATATTAGTTCACAAGTGGATGAACCACGAATACCTAATTTCTTTTCTTTCTTACCGATTGTAAATCCTGGTGTTCCTTTTTCAACTATGAAAGCTGAAATTCCTTTTGTCCCTTGAGATTTATCAGTCATTGCAATTATAACATAAACATGAGCATACTCTGCATTGGTTATAAAGATTTTTGAACCATTCAAAATCCATTTATCTCCAGCATCTTCTGCAGTAGTTTGTTGCAGAGCTGCATCTGTTCCAGCATTAGGTTCTGTTAGTCCAAATGCTCCAACCCATTCTCCTGAGGCAAGTTTTGGTAAGTATTTTTGTTTTTGCTCTTCTGTTCCAAAGTTCATAATTGGGTCAGCACAAAGTGAAGTGTGAGCAGAAACAACAACTCCAGTAGTACCACAAACACGTGATATTTCTTCAACAGCCATTGAATAGATTTGATTGGTGCTTCCTTGTCCTCCGTACTCAACAGGAATAGGAATACCCATAATTCCTAATTTGCCCATTTTTTCAACTGTTTCAACAGGAAATCTTTCCTGCTCGTCAATTTCAGCTGCAATTGGTTTAATTTCGTTTTCAGTAAACTCTCTTATCATCTGTAAAAAGAGTTCTTCTTGTTTTGATATATTAAAGTCCATAGTTATTAATTAATTAAAAGGCGAGAAAAAACAACTCGCCCTAAATTTGTTTTAAATCTTTTAGAGTTCTTTAGAAACTATACAGTCATTCCACCATCAACACTTAGAGTGTGTCCATTTATGTATGATGCTTCATCGGAGGCTAAGAAACAATATGCGTTTGCAATTTCTTTTGGTTCTCCCAATCTTCCTATAGGAACCTTAGCTTTCATTCCAGCTAAAACTTCCTCAGGCATTGCAGCAACCATTTCTGTTGAAATAAATCCCGGAGCAATTGCATTAACAGTAACTCCCTTTCTTCCAAATTCTCTTGCAAATGTTTTTGTCATTCCCATTAAACCAGACTTTGTTGCAACATAGTTTGCTTGACCAAAGTTTCCATATAGACCAACAACAGAAGAAGCATTGATTATTCTTCCCCAGCCATTAGCAACCATATATTCACTAATGATTTTTGAACAATAGAAAACCCCAGATAGGTTTACATCAATAACTTGTTGCCATTGCTCAACAGTCATTTTCTTAACAGTGCTATCACGAGTAATCCCAGCATTATTAATAAGAATATCAATTCTGCCAAATTCGTCATTAACTGCTTTTGCAGCTTGTTCAATTTCTTGATAGTTGGAAGTGTTAACCTTAGCAAATTTTGCTCCTAGGGCAATCGCTAATTCATTTCCTCTTTTTTCGTCCAAGTCCCAAATAATTACTTTTGCTCCTTCTTGAACAAATTTTTCTGCTGTTGCTTTGCCAATTCCAGAAGCTCCTCCTGTAATGATGGCTATTTTATTTTCTAATCTTTTCATTTTACTTGATAATTAAAATTTTTCTTTATGCATTAATTTAGCTTGACCGGTAATAATTATTTTTCCTTGATGGTCTTCTAAAGTACATTTAATAACTCCACGATGTTTTTCTTCGTTAATCTCCATTACTTCAAATTTAGCAATGTAGTCATTCTCAACAAAAACAGGAGCTAAGAAAGCCATGTCTTGAAACATATATATTGTTCCTTCACCTGGCCACTGAGTACCAAATACCTTTGAAAAGATTGCTCCAGCGAAAAACCCATGAACAATGGGCTTCCCAAAAGGAGTTTTTGATGCATAATCTGCATCAATGTGAATGGGGTTGTTATCGCCAGATATTTTAGCAAACATATCAACATTTGCTTGAGTATATCTAACCTCTTGCGTGTAAGTTTCGCCTACTTTTATTTTTGTCATATTACATCAAATATTTAGGTTTGTATTTTTCACAATTATAGCAGTTCCCATTCCCCCTCCAATACATAGAGATGCAAGACCTAATTCTTTTTTAGTTCTTAACATTTCGTGAATTAGAGTTACAATGATTCTGCAGCCAGAAGCTCCAACAGGGTGTCCAAGTGCAATTGCCCCACCATTAACATTACATCTTTCATTTATCCATTCTGGTGTAACATTATGTTGTTGACAAAGTAATTGGCGAACTCCAAGAGCTTGAGCTGCAAATGCTTCGTTTAGTTCAAATAGTTCTATATCTTTTAATTTTAAATCAGTTCTTGAAAGAGCAGATTTGATTGCTGGAACAGGACCTAATCCCATCTTAGCAGGGTTCACTCCACCTTGTCCAACAGCAACAATTTCTACTAAAGGGTTTAGGTTATATTTCTTAACAGCAGATTCAGAAGCCAACATAACAAATGCAGCTCCATCATTAATCCCAGAAGCATTCCCAGCAGTTACAGTTCCTGGATTTTGGAATGCAGGTCTTAAGAAAGAAAGCTTTTCTAAAGTTGTTTCTCTGTTAGGGAATTCATCTTCTTCAAACATCTTTGAAAATTTTTTGAATTTAACCTCAACAGGGACTATTTCATCTTTAAACTTTCCATTATCAATTGCATTAATTGCTCTCTCTTGAGATTGAATAGAAAAGGCATCTTGATCTTCTCTATCAATCTCCAAATCTTTAGCAATATTTTCTGCAGTTATACCCATATGAAGATTTGAAAATGCATCAGTCAAAGCATCAGTAATCATATGGTCTTTAACGTTGAAATCCGCCATTTTAGTACCATTTCTTATTGTTGCAGGAATAATAAATCCAGCACCAGACATACTTTCTGCTCCTCCAGCAATAATAATATCGGCATTTCCAACTTTAATGGAATCAAAACCATTCATAACAGCTTTCATCCCACTACCACAAATCATATTTATACCATAAGCAGGAACTTCGTAAGGTATTCCAGCATTAACAGAAATTTGACGAGCAACACCTTGAAACTGACCAGCCATTAATACATTACCAACAATAACTTCGTCAACATCATAAGCTTTAACTTTTGTTTCACTTAAAATTGATTCAACTACAGTAGCTCCAAATTCTGAAACAGGGACAGTTGATAATGAACCTAAAAATTTTCCAATTGCAGTTCTTTTTGCTGCTACAATAAATACCTTTTCCATATTGCTTATGTTTATTTATTATTATTTCTTTTAATTGTTTTGTTCAAAAAAAGTCAATCATAATTGAAAATAAGTGCCGAGTTTTTTAAAATATATCAGATATATTTTGAAATATATCGGACATATTTTTTAATATATCAAGTCTTTTTTAGTTAGGACATATTTTTGTTACTATGATAATTGCATAGGTTTTAAATCATCTGCAATAATTAAAGTTGCCTCAGTAGCCTCTTGAACTTGTTCAACAGTAAATTCTGGGTGAATTTCTTTTAAAACAATTCCTTCTGGAGTAATTTCCATAACACCCATTTCAGTAATAATTAGATTAACTTGTTCTTTTGCAGTGAGTGGGAGAGTACATTCTTTTAGTATTTTATGGCTACCTTTTGCAGTATGCTCCATTGCTAAAATAACATGCTTTGCACCAACAACCAAATCCATAGCTCCACCCATTCCAGGAACTTTCTTTCCAGGAATCATCCAGTTTGCCAAATTACCTTTTTCATCAACCTGCATAGCTCCTAAAATTGAAGCATCAACATGACCACCTCTAATAATTGCAAAAGAAGTTGCACTATCAAAACTTGCTCCTCCATCAATAATAGATGTGTAAGAACCGCCAGCATTTACAATTTCTTTGTTTTCTTCTCCTTCTTTTGGATTAGCTCCCATGCCAATAATTCCATTTTCAGATTGAAGTAAAACTTTAACATCTGGTTTCAAATAATTTGGTATTAGGGTTGGAAGACCAATTCCTAAATTTACAATATATCCATCTTTTAGTTCGAGGGCAGCACGTTTTGCAATAACCTCTCTTATCTCATTTTTATCCATTATATTTAATCTTATTATTATTTTAATCTTTTTTGCATCTCTTGAGCAATGTAAGAAGCTACATCATCAGCATAAGTATTCATTCCAAACCCAGCATCATATCCAAGTTCTTTAGCCAATTCGTGAGAAAGTCTTGGACCACCACAACAAAGAATAACCTTATCTCTTAATCCTTCAGCTTCTAACATTTCAACCAATTCAACCAAATTCTTAATATGAACATCCTTTTGAGTAACTGTTTGAGAAACCAAAAGAGCATCAGCCTTAAGTTCAATAGCTTTTGCAATAAAGTCTTCGTTGGTAACTTGAGAACCCATATTTAAAGCTTCAATCATTTCATATCTTTCCAAACCATAGTGACCAGCATATCCTTTCATATTCATGATTGCATCAATACCTACAGTGTGAGCATCTGTACCAGTGCTTGCTCCAATAACTACAAGAGGTCTTCCAATGTTTTCTTTAATAAAATTATCTACCTCATGCATATCCATTGTGTTTGTTTCAACCTTTGGAACTGAAATTGTTGTGTAATCAATAGTATGAGTGCAAGAACCATAGCAATTAAAAAAAGTGAACCCTTTTGTAAGTTCTTTATAAAATACAACTTGAGGGTTTTCAAATCCCATTTTCTTCATTAATTGTTTTGCTGCCTCAATTGCTTCATCACCACAAGGCAAGGGTAGGGTAAAGCTCATTTGAGTTTTACCATCGTTCATAGTATCACCATAAGGTTTTACTTCTTTAAGATTTAGTTCTGTACTAAATTCTTTTTTATCCATTGAATATAATCCGCCGCTCATTATTTTGTTTCTCCTTTCATTAGTTTAATAAATGGGTTATAGTAGTGTGAGTCTTTTTCAAATACTCCAGCTAAGCCCTTACCTCCATTTTTAGGTCGTTTAACATCTCCAAAAATTCCTTTTTCCAAAGCATCAAACAAACTTTCATGATCAATTTTTTCAAGCAAGTTGATAGCATCATCTAAAACTGTTTGAGCTCTCTTTTGAATAATACCATCTTTTTTATATTCAACTTCCTCTCCAATACTTTTCATGTTGTTGAAAACATATTTAGCATTCTCAATAGCTAAGTATCTATCACTCATAAAAGGAGTGTGGATTGCTTCTGTTATCATTCCCAAAAGTTGCAAGCCTTGATTAGTCCAGATGCTGATAGCATTAAATAGAGCATTTTGAATTTGTCCTTTAAATACATTTCCTGTCATAAACTTTGTAGGAGGCATATATTTTAAAGGAGCTTCAGGGAATATTTCACGAGTCATTTGAGCTTGAGAAAGTTCGTAAAGGAAACCATTTTCTAAATCAGGATTCATTTCAAAAGCATGTCCAAGTCCCATTTGACTTGAAGGAAGTCCAGCAGCAAAAGCTAATTGTTCATTAATAAGGTCTGAAGCCAAAACAGTGTGAGCTTGTTCAAAAGCATCAGCAGTTGTTAAATAGTTATCTTCACCAGTATTAATAATCACTCCTGCAAAACCATTAATTACTCTTGAAAAATATTGGTCAACAAGAGTTCTTTGCATATTGATATCACGGAATAAAATTCCATAAAGAGCATCATTAAGCATAACATCCAATCCTTCCAAAGCACCCATAACAGCTATCTCAGGCATACAAAGTCCAGAGCAATAGTTGCAAAGACGAATATATCTTCCAACTTCTTCTCCAACTTCATCCAAAGCTTTTCTCATTATGCGGAAGTTTTCCTGAGTTGCAAAAGTACCTCCAAAACCTTCAGTTGTTGCACCAAAAGGAACATAATCTAATAGGGATTGTCCAGTTGTTCTAATTACAGCAATAATATCAGCTCCTTGACGAGCAGCTGCTTGAGCTTGAACAACATCTTCATAAATATTACCAGTTGCAACAATAACATAAAGATATGGTTTCGAACCTTCTCCAATTGTTGCAATATAGTTTTCTCTACGTTTACGATTATTCTTAATTCTCTCAATGCTTGCATTAACATAAGGTTCAAGAGCATTACGAGCTTTTTCTTCATCGCCCAATGGAATAGTAGTTATGTCAAGTTCGTTATTTGAAGTTTTTTCAGCAATTTGTTGAGGAGTTAAAGATGTGGAAAGGATTGCATTACCTAAAAGATATAAAACACCATGACCAAGCATTCCTTTGTCTTTAATAAAATCTACCAAAACATTTGGAAGAGGAACATCATTGCTATCAACGCCATCAATTCCCATTAGTCTGCATAATGTTCTTTCTACAGCAACAGTTGAATAACTATCAACAAAAGTTTGAACATCATTGGAAATATTTCTTGCTATACTTTTAGCGTATTCAATCTTTTTAAAATCTAATCCTAATTTACTTTCTTTCATATCAATCAATTATATAATAAAATCAAATTTATCCATAATCCTATTTCAACAAAAATGCTGTTTTTAGCCTGAAAATGGAGCAACAAAGATACTAAGAAAAACTCATTTGACCTAAATATATATGTATTTTATAGAGATTTATTAAGTAATAAAGGACTTTGTAAATATGTTATGATTTTTATTAATTTTGCAATCTAAAACAGCATAAAAATGAAAAAACTATCAGTTCTTTATTTTGTTATACCTTTTCTATGTCTAATGCCTTTCTTTACTGCTCCAATAGCATTAGCTGCAGGAATATTATTGACATTATTAAAAATAGAAAAACCATACGAAATTAAGAAATACACTTCCAAAATACTTCAATGGTCAATTGTGTTGATGGGATTTGGAATGAGCCTCGAAAAAGTTATTGAAACCTCACAAACAGGAGTTTTATTAACAGCTGCTTCAGTAATCTTAACTTTCTTCTTTGGATTGGGGTTAGGTTACTTATATAAAGTAGAAAGAAATACCACAATGCTTATTGCATCTGGAACTGCCATTTGTGGAGGAAGTGCAATAGCAGCCGTTTCTCCAATAATTGATGCCAAAAACAACCAAATTACCTTTGCCCTAACAGTAATTTTTGTATTAAATGCTGTAGCTCTTTTTATATTTCCAGTTATAGGGCAAGCACTTAATATGAGTCAAGAAAATTTTGGTTATTGGTCAGCAATTGCCATTCATGATACTTCAAGCGTTGTTGGGGCAGGAGCAGCCTATGGAAAAGAAGCCTTAGAGGTTGCAACCACAGTAAAACTAACTCGTACACTTTGGATAATCCCACTTTCATTTATAGTTTTGTTTTTAAACAGAAAAGAGAATAAATCCAATAAAATAAAAATCCCTTGGTTTATACTTTATTTTGTTATAGCAATTGTGGTAGCATATTTTCTTCCACAATATCAAGAAACATACAACCATATTAATTGGTTAGGGAAAAAAGGAATGGTATTGGCTTTGTTTTTAATTGGAACAAGCTTTTCTATTGAGGACTTAAAAACAGCAGGACTTAAATCCTTCCTTTTAGGAATAAGCCTTTGGATAATAATAAGCTTAGGGACTTTATTTTTCTTTCTATAATTACTAATCATTGTTGCCAAAAAATAAAACTTCGTTTGCGGTAAATTAAAACGAAGAAAGAAAAAATTAAAACTTGATTTCAGTAAATTATTCCTTGATTCTATTTGATTAAAACAAAGTTTCACTGAGTATATATAAACAAAAAAGGTAAAATGTTTTAATCATAAACACTTTACCTTTTCTTTTAAGTCTAAAATCCTAATTGATTTACAATGTGATTTTAGATTTAGAGAATGATATTATTTAACTATCTTTTGCGAGCCATATCAAGCTTCATTTTTGCTGATTCTGTTAAATAAGGTTTGTAAATTTTCTTACTTGCGGTTGATGAACCATTAGTAATATTAAATTCCATAATCTTAACAGCTCCAGTTGTATCGTTTCCTATTGAATTGCTTGGTTCTCCAATAGGGAAAATATGAGTTGAAGGATTAACACCAAAGGTAGGAGTAACCAATTGAGAAGCATGATTTGCAGTAACTACACAAGTAGTAGCAATTGATGTATCACAATTCCTATACATATTTATCCAAACTTGATAAGTTCCTGTTTGAACAAGAGTGTCAGGATAGAAAACATTTTCATTATTAATACTATCAATATTACATGCAGGGTTTGAGTCTAAGTCCAATCCCCAAATATAAGTATATTGACCAGTAATTGAATCATAAACATGACCTCCTTTATTACCGTAAAATATTACTGTACCATCTGGTTGAATAACATATAAGTCAACATCTTTTTCATTGTTGAAAGAAAGACTAACTTGCAATCCCCCAGTACCCCCAGTGCCAGCAGTATGATAAACAACTGGTGTTGAATAAAGAGAAGTAGTTGTGCCATCTTCTAAAAGGGCAGAAATTTGAATTTCAAAATTTTGATTAAGATATTGGCTTAAAAGAATAATAAATTCAAAAACATTACTCTTTGTTTGATTAGGAGTGATTGTATAATACTGATTTGAACCTTTAATGCTTACATATAATTTTTGTATATCGTTATCACTTGTTATAGTAACATGAGAGGAACCTCCAGCAATAGCAGTACTGTTAATAACTACTTCACCTATACTTACTCCACTTGGATTTGAAGGGATTGTACCTTGAGCAACAGTTGAATTTTGAATAGCAAAGAAATTGCTTAGTACTGGTGCTGCAGGTTTAACAATTGGATCTTCTTCATCAGTACAAGAATAAATACCAACTGAAACTACCGCCACAATGAAAATATAGATGTGCAGTTTTTTAAAAAGTTGTAATAATTTTGCATTCATCTCATTTTTGGCAGTATTTAACCTGTTGCCTGCAGTTTTATTAATCAGAGTTCTTATATATTATTAAAACAGACTTAGGGATGAACCCCAAATTAAGCTCCTAAGCATGAGTGCAATATTACAAAAATAATAATATAATAACAATTTTAAAGACAAAAAAATGCAATCGTAAATTAAGAAAATAATTAACTTCCACAAAAACAAGAATATATAAAGAAGAAATTAATAGAATAATTTCTAAGTAAAAGCTATAACCTACTTGAGAATAAGTTTATTAAATTTCAAAAGAAAAAGGTTATCCGTTTAAAGATAACCCTTTCTCGTTTTAACAAACACTTTAAAACATTACGACTAATTATTTTGTAATAATAAGTTTCTTAGTTTGACTTATGGTTTCGTTTAAAATTAGAATATTGTAAATACCTTTTGGTAAATCGCTAACATTAAGCTCTAATTCTTTTGTCCCTTTTGCAATAACATCTCTTTTAACTTCTTTACCCAAAATATCCAAAACAATAATATCAGCCTTAGAGTCTAAATTATCAATTCTAATTTTTGCTTTGTCTTGTGCAGGATTAGGATAAATTAAAACATTAACATTATTAACACTTGTAATAATACCTAATCCTAAAGCTTGAATATTAAAATCTTGCCATTGGTCTGCTGCTTGATATAATGGAATGGAATTTGAAGGAACATAAAGAGGAATTGTTGTATCAACATATCTAAAAACATCTGTACCTAAATTAGGAGGTGTTTCAGCCAAACAAGTAATGGAGGTTAATCCAGTACAATTACTAAAAGCATAAGCATCAATATAATTTACAGAGTTAGGAATAATAATAGAAGCTAAACCTCTACAACTCCCAAAAGCATTCCCAGAAATACTAATAGTTCCTTCTTGTATATTAATAGATGTATTCTCAGGCATTGTTCCTTTATGTGAATATAAAATATTATTTATATAAATTAGTCCATCTGGTTTTGAATCAAACCAAGGTGTATCATGAAAAGCATTACTACCAATAGAAACAACAGAACTTGGTATAGTTATTGAAGATAAACTTGAGCAATGATTAAAAGCACTATTTCCAATTGAAGTAACCGAATTTGGAATTATTACTGAAGTTAAACTCGAACAATAATCAAAAGTACATGTACCAATTGAAGTGATTGATTCTGGAATTATTACAGAGTCTAAAGCATTGCAGCCACAAAAAGCAAAATTTCCAATAGATGTTACAGAATTTGGAATTACAACTGAAGATAAACTTTCACAGTCAAAAAATGCTTGAAAACCAATAGAAGTAACTGAATTTGGGATAGTAACTGATGCTAAACTCTTACAATGAGTAAAAGTACCATAACTAATTGAAGTGATTGAGCTTGGAATAGTTATTGAAGTCAAACCATTACAAGTATTAAAAGCCCACATTCCAATAGAAGTAATTGAATTGGGGATTATAATTGAATCGAACCCAATACAACCATAAAAAGCACCTTTGCCTATAGAAGTAACTGAGTTTGGAATTGTAATTGAAGGCAAACTACTACAAAAAGCCAAAACATAATCATTTAGTACAGTAATAGAGTTAGGGATACTTACAGATGTCAATCCATCACAATGATAAAAAGCATAATCTCCAATTGAAGTAACTGAGTTTGGAATTGTAATTGATGCTAATTCATCACAACGTATAAATGCACAACTACCAATAGAAACAACTGAGTTAGGCAAGATAATCGAAGTTAATCCATTACAATCAGAAAAAGCATAATTACCAATAGAAGTAATAGAGTTTGGAATTGTGATAGAGGTCAATTGATAACAATGATAAAAAGCAGTATCTCCAATAGAAGTAACCTTATAGTAATTTCCATTATAATGAATCGAATCAGGAATTGAAACACTATCTTTATATTCATTAAAATAGCTAAATGAATAAATACCTCTGAAAGTCACTTCTACCTCATAAGGATATGTTGAAGAAGTAATATTATAATAAATAGTATCTCCATTATATACAGCTGAAAAATCTTCGGCTTGGGTGTTTAGACTTATTGCGAATATTATCGCTAATAAAATTAATAATGTTTTTTTCATGATATTGCTGGTTTAATTGTTAATTGTGGGTTAAATTCATTGGAATTAAATTGATTATTTTGAATACTGCAAACTTACAATATTAAATGGAATAAAAAAAATAAATTGACAAAAAAATTAAAAAAAAATATTCTTTTTTATTGTTATTTCTCCCCTTTGGGGTAATCTTATTATTTGCTAAATAGTTTAAGGAGTTTAGGAGGTTAAGGGGTTTAAGGAGTTTAAGGACATTAAAGACCATAAAAAAACCTTTGCAAAAATTAAAATCTTGTTTGCTGTAAATTAAAACGAAGAAAGAAAAAATTAAAACTTGATTTCAGTAAATTATTCCTTGATTCTATTTGATTAAAACAAAGTTTCACTGAGTATATATAAACAAAAAAGGTAAAATGTTTTAATCATAAACACTTTACCTTTTCTTTTAAGTCTAAAATCCTAATTGATTTACAATGTGATTTTAGATTTAGAGAATGATATTATTTAACTATCTTTTGCGAGCCATATCAAGCTTCATTTTTGCTGATTCTGTTAAATAAGGTTTGTAAATTTTCTTACTTGCGGTTGATGAACCATTAGTAATATTAAATTCCATAATCTTAACAGCTCCAGTTGTATCGTTTCCTATTGAATTGCTTGGTTCTCCAATAGGGAAAATATGAGTTGAAGGATTAACACCAAAGGTAGGAGTAACCAATTGAGAAGCATGATTTGCAGTAACTACACAAGTAGTAGCAATTGATGTATCACAATTCCTATACATATTTATCCAAACTTGATAAGTTCCTGTTTGAACAAGAGTGTCAGGATAGAAAACATTTTCATTATTAATACTATCAATATTACATGCAGGGTTTGAGTCTAAGTCCAATCCCCAAATATAAGTATATTGACCAGTAATTGAATCATAAACATGACCTCCTTTATTACCGTAAAATATTACTGTACCATCTGGTTGAATAACATATAAGTCAACATCTTTTTCATTGTTGAAAGAAAGACTAACTTGCAATCCCCCAGTACCCCCAGTGCCAGCAGTATGATAAACAACTGGTGTTGAATAAAGAGAAGTAGTTGTGCCATCTTCTAAAAGGGCAGAAATTTGAATTTCAAAATTTTGATTAAGATATTGGCTTAAAAGAATAATAAATTCAAAAACATTACTCTTTGTTTGATTAGGAGTGATTGTATAATACTGATTTGAACCTTTAATGCTTACATATAATTTTTGTATATCGTTATCACTTGTTATAGTAACATGAGAGGAACCTCCAGCAATAGCAGTACTGTTAATAACTACTTCACCTATACTTACTCCACTTGGATTTGAAGGGATTGTACCTTGAGCAACAGTTGAATTTTGAATAGCAAAGAAATTGCTTAGTACTGGTGCTGCAGGTTTAACAATTGGATCTTCTTCATCAGTACAAGAATAAATACCAACTGAAACTACCGCCACAATGAAAATATAGATGTGCAGTTTTTTAAAAAGTTGTAATAATTTTGCATTCATCTCATTTTTGGCAGTATTTAACCTGTTGCCTGCAGTTTTATTAATCAGAGTTCTTATATATTATTAAAACAGACTTAGGGATGAACCCCAAATTAAGCTCCTAAGCATGAGTGCAATATTACAAAAATAATAATATAATAACAATTTTAAAGACAAAAAAATGCAATCGTAAATTAAGAAAATAATTAACTTCCACAAAAACAAGAATATATAAAGAAGAAATTAATAGAATAATTTCTAAGTAAAAGCTATAACCTACTTGAGAATAAGTTTATTAAATTTCAAAAGAAAAAGGTTATCCGTTTAAAGATAACCCTTTCTCGTTTTAACAAACACTTTAAAACATTACGACTAATTATTTTGTAATAATAAGTTTCTTTACTTTCTTGAAATCATTGTTTTTAATTCTTATATTATAAACACCATTTGAAAGGTTGTTTAGGTCAATTTCCAATTCTTTTTGGTCAGGGTATAGTTTTAATTGTTTTAGCACTCTACCACTAATATCATAAAGAGAAACATTTGCTACTTCTTCCAATCCTTCAACTTTTAGAGTAGTTATGCTCTTTGCAGGATTAGGATATAGAGTAATTAAAGGCTCATCCTTACTTATGGAGTTGAGTCCAATAAAGTTTTTGCATAAGTTTTCACTAAACTCACTTTCACAAGAATTATTTATGGCTTTAATTCTATAACAATAGTTTTCTCCTATAGTAACATTAGGGTCAATAAAAATAGGATAAGTAGTTGAAGCAATATATGTTTCATTTCTATAAATATCATATTTCAAAGCTTCAGACTCCCATGTAAGAATAATATTGTTTTGAGGAATATTAATTTGAGCATCAAGATTTACAGGAATAGTAGGAGTAGGGTTAATTCTAACAGTTATATCATCATATCCAATGCAAGTAATATTTGGCTTTATATTAAATACTTCAACAGAATAATTAATTGTTGAGTCGCATTCCAAAATATCAGGTGTAGTAGTTTGTGTAGTAGTTTGCTGAGTAGGTTGCCATAAGTAGGTATAATGATCAACTAAGCTAATTGGAGCATAAATAATTGTAGGTTCAAAAATAGTAGTGTCATTACCAAGATTAACAATTGGAGTTTGGATAATGTTCAAATAGAATGAAGTATCAAAAGTGCAACCAAACACATCAACAAAATTGATCTTATATCTATTTGAAACATTAGTGTCAATTTCCAAAGGAGGTATAATGGTGAAAATGCTATCTTGTATACCTATTAAATAAGCTCCATCCATTGTAATAGTATCAACAACAAAAGAGTTTTGATTATTTTGTAAGAATTCCAAATCCCAAGAGAATAAATATCCATTATCACTTCCCCAATAGTCGCATATTCTTAATTGCCAATCACCATTTACAGGGCAGCCGATAAGATTAGAGAAACCATTCAAATCAACTACTTCCCATCCACCAGGCATAGAGGTTGCTGATTGATTTGGAGTTTGAAAATAACCTGTTTGAGTTAAATACATATGTGATGAATCAATAGGAGAGACCACATTTCCACTCAAAACTCCTCTTTGACCATTGAGCAATTGATTAGAGAAACAATAGTTCCAACCAACACCTGGAGCATTTTGAGGATTATTAGGGTCACAACCATCTGATTGGTCAATAGGCATTCCAAGATATGCTCCTCCTGAGAATGTAAAATGTTTTAAAATGGTGTTTGAGCCATTAGGACAAACAAGCTCAATGCTTAAATCCCCTGCAAAAGAATGCTCAATATTCATACATACGCTTAAAATATCACTTGTATTTCTAATTAATGTACCTGAAGGGTAATTATCAACAGTAATTTTAGCCTCAGTACAAGAAAAAGTGCAATTAGGACCATCAGGAATTAACGATGTGCTGTCATAACTATAAGCTTTATTAAAATTGGATGAAAGAATTAAGTTGTTATTATTTTCATAACCCACCAAATAATTAAATGGAGTACCAGAACAAATATCTAAACTATCAAGCATTGATTTAATACTGATTTTACTCATTATTGCTCTAATTTTTAATTCATTGATGCTTTCACACATTTGGTTTGAATCAGTTATTTTTAAGCTAACAAAATTAAGAATATTTTTAGTAAACTTATGTCCAACCATATTTGAGCCATAAACAGTTTGAGTTGTTCCATCACCAAAATTCCAATCAAATATGCATGAGCTTATACTCTGAGGATAAGGAGAATTATTTTCAGGGAATAAAGGCTTGGCAACAAAAACAAGAGAATCTCCTTCACAGAAATTAAGAGCTTTATAATGGTTGGTAGTATATGTGTTATCGGAAGTATTAAAAGTGGTATCAATAATATCTCTAACAGGAACATTTGATGCTTGACCGGCAGCATTATATTTAATAAAGAAAGTATCTAAATCAGCAACTGGAATCTGGCAACGTTGAATGCAAGATAGCCTTGCTTTAAAACCAGTAGCATTAAGAGCAGAATCGCTAACAAGACGAACAGTCAAACAACCACTTGTATCACTTAATGGAGCAATGATTTCCTTCCCCAAAAGCTCTTGATTAGTGAAATAAGGTTGTTGAGGGTTTTCAATATATGCTGTTCCATTTATTCCAACACCATAGTAAATTTCAACTCTATCGCTTGGATGAATATCAAATTCACTGAAGTCAATCTTCATTCTTTTATAAGGATAAGAAGGACAAAAAGCAATCCAGACATCTTGGTTATTTGAATAATTTCTTATGCTTCCACCATCATCAATCAAAGAAGAATAGCAATTGTGAACAGTTCTTTGATTGTTAATACTGTCTAAACGGTAAATAGATTGTGAATTACCAATATAAGGTAATAAAAATGCACAAACAAAAACAACTAATAATAATTTCTTCATGATATTCTCTTTTTTGATGATTAGATAATTATACATAAATTATATTCTTATAAACATCCAAAATTATAAAAAAGTAAGTGAATAGGTGGTAAAAAAATATTTTTAATTATTAAATTTCAGAATATCAATAGATAAAATATTCAATAATATGGTATTTTTAAGAGTGAAAAAGTTTTTTTGGATTATGGATTATGGATTATAATTTATTATTATTACTTTTGCATAAAATAAAGATTTTAGATTGATGCAAATTGTTACTCTTACTTCTGACTGGGGAATTTCTGACCATTATATTGGTGCTGTTAAGGGCAAGTTGTTTTCAACAATTAACAATTGCCAAATTGTTGATATATCTCATCAAATCAAAAAGTTTGACATTTTGCATGGTGCGTTCGTTGTTAGAAATGCTTGCTTGGATTTCCCTAAATCCACCATACATATTATTGATGTTCAAAGCACTGAAAGTAAGATTAAGGACTACCAACATGTAATTATTAAATATAATGACCAATTCTTTGTTTGCACAGATAATGGAATGCCAAGTCTTATATTTGAAGGATTGGAAATTCAAAAAATTATTGCAATAACCAAAATTTATCAGGAATCATCATACTATACATTTTCTGCTTTTGATCTTTTTTGCAAAACAGCAGCTTTAATTGCCTATAATACAAATATTGATGAATTTGGTGATCCAATGGAAAAATTATTGAAAAGAAGTCTCCCTAAGCCAACCGTTTACGACAATTTAATAACTTGCACGGTATTCTACATCGATAGCTACGGAAATGTATTCCTAAATATTACTATTGATGAGTTTATGCAAATGATTGGACGTAAAAAATTTGAGATTAAAATTGAAGGATTTGAATTAACAAAGTTTCATCATTCCTATGATGAAGTCAAAGAGAATAATCCACTCCTGACCGTTTCTTCAACCCAACATCTTCAATTAGCAATCAACAAAGGAAATGCTTCGGCACTTTTAGGACTTAATGAAGGGAGTCCTATCAATATTTCAATCAATCCTTAATATCTTCTCAGAAATAAATTCAATTGCCTCAATTGTTCTTGGAGAAAGAATATCCATCAAATTACTCTCAATACCATAAACCCGATTCTTCTTAACAGCTTGAAGTTGATTATATGGATGAGTATTAACAAATTGTGCAGAATCTTCCTTTCTGATAAATATATAATCTGGTTGATTTGAGAAGATTTCTTCCTTTGAAAACGACCAATTTAAACTTTCCTTTGCAATATTTTCTCCCCCAGAAAGAGTGATAATCTCATCAATAAAAGTATTTTTACATGCTGAAAAATCACCTGTTTGTCCAAATCCAACAACATAATAAATCTTTGGGATTGTATAATTATTTCTTGATTTTTGCGTACTATCTCTCTTTGCCTTAATGCTAATTAACTCTTCATTAAAGCCAACAATGATTTTCTTTGCCAATTCCTCCTTGTTCATAACCTTACCCAATGTTTCAATTATTTCGTACATACCAACAATTGAGTTAGCATCCTTAAAAGATATAATAGGAATTGAAGCATTTTCTATGGTTTGAAACATCTTTTTGGTGAAAATAGATGAAGTAATCACCAAATCAGGATTAAGTTTAATAATCTCTTCCAAATTCGCATTATTTATCCCACCAATTGATTTTATCTTTTTAGCCTCAGGAGGATAATTGCAAAATTCAGTTCTTCCAATCAATCTATCTCCACAATCCAAATCAAAAAGAATTTCTGTAATGGCAGGGGAAACCGAAACAACTCTCATAGGAGTATTTTTAATAGGGTTTTTTAAAGAAACTACATAATTGGGCTTTGTGTCTTTTGCTTGATTGCAGGAAATGAAAAGAGAAGTCAGTAAAATAAAAGCTAATAATAAATTTTTTGAACAAGGTTTCATTGGAAAAGTTATTTGTTTATGATTATATTATCCTTGTCAATGATTTCTGCCTCAACATTAAATAACTCTTGGATATTCTCCTTATTAATAATATCCCTTGTTTTCCCAAAATGCATAAGATGACCATCCTTCAATGTTAAAATATCATCGCTATATTTCAATGCAAGTGAAAGGTTATGCAGAATAATGAAAATTGTTGTTTTGTTTTCTTTGTTTATTTTTTTCAATAATTCCATTATATCAAACTGATGCCTAATATCCAATGAAGAAACAGGCTCATCCAAAAGCATTAATGGACTTTCTTGAGTAAGGGCTCTTGCTATCATAATCCTTTGCAACTCGCCTCCACTAAGCTGCTTTATTGACCTGTTTCTCAAATGCCAAGTATTAGTCTTTTCCATAGATTGCTTAACAATCTCTAAATCATTTTGAGAATCTGCTTGAAGGAGTTTTTGATAAGGCATTCTTCCCATCATAACAACTTGAAAAGCAGAAAAATCAAATAAGAACTCGTTATGTTGCCAAACAATTGATACTTCCTTTGCTAATTGTTTCTGATAATACTTCTTTATAGGCTTACCATTAATTTTGACAACTCCCGAACTAAGCTCTATATGATTAGTAATCGATTTCAGTAGAGTTGTTTTCCCACTTCCATTTGTCCCAATAACACAGTAGAACCCACCTCTTTGAAGAGAAAAACTAATATCCTCAATAATTCTCTTTTCCCTAACAAAATAAGAAATGTTTTTTGCCTCTAAAATCAAATCTATTTCACCCATTTTCATCTAAGGATTAAGTTGTTTTTTTGCATTATAGAGCAAATATATAAAGAAAGGCGAACCAATAAGAGCAGTAATGCTACCAACTGGTAATTCGCTTGGAGCTATCAAAACACGAGCAAGAATATCTGCTAAAAGCATAAAAATCATTCCTCCAAAAATTGAAAAAGGAATAATCTTCCTATTGTCAGAACCAACAATAATTCTAACTATGTGAGGAACAATTAGTCCAACAAACCCAATTACACCACAATTTGCAACAATAATACCAATCATAAGCGTAGAAAAGAGTAGAATAATCTTTTTTGTCTTCTCAACATTCACTCCCAAGCTTTTTGCACTTTCATTGCCAGTCAAGATAGCATTAAGTTCTCTTGCATAAATTCTAATAATAATAATCCCAATCAAAACGAAAAGAAATACTATCCAAATATCAGAAAACTTTGTCGCGCTCATTGAACCCATTGTCCAGAAAATAATCTTTTCCATATTCTCACTACTTAGCACCATCAAAATAGCAATTAATGCAGCCATTAGAAAATTAATGCTAATTCCAGCAAGTAAGAGAGTTGTTGTGTGAAGGCGATTTCCAACAGAAGCTATTTTGATTATTATCCAAACAGTAGCCAGAGCAAATAAAAATGCAAAACCTCCAATTCCAAAGAAAATAATGTCTAAACCTAAAATAATTGCAATTGCAGCCCCGAGTGATGCCCCTGAAGACACTCCCAAAATATAAGGGTCAGAGAGGGGGTTTTGGAAAATTGCTTGATAAGCAGAGCCGCAAACAGCCAATCCTGCACCACACAAAAGGCTCATTAGAACACGAGGAAGTCGAATGTTTTTAATGATATAGATTGAGTTTTCATCCAAACTACTAACATCAACACTACCCCAAAAAAGTCCCAAAACTATCAGTCCTGCAACAATTAGGCTCAAAATGATATACCAAAGAATATCTTTCATTATTTATGTTGAGTTATTCCATTCTAATGAAGTAATTTATTAGCCTTGTCCATTGCAGATGAAATATGATCAAATACAAATTCTTTTCCAAGCTTATCAATAAAACCACTTTTTTCCAACGTAGAGTAAACCTCAGGAGTAACACCAGAAAGAATAACTTGAATCTTTTCTTTCTTTGAACGATTACACAAATTCGTCAGATTCTTAATCCCTGTTGAGTCAATAAAAGGCACCTTCCTCATTCTGATAATCCTAACCTTTGGTTTTTCCTTTATCTCATAGCTAATTTCATCAAACTTATTGGCAATTCCAAAGAAGAAAGGTCCATCAATTTCGTAAACCTCTAAATGTTTATCTAATTTAGCATATTCTATGTCATTATCTTCAGGGTTTTCTGTTCTTGCAATTTCGGTTTCAATAACCCTAATTTGTGATGTTTCCATAACACGCTTAATAAATGAAATGGCAGCAATCAAAAGTCCAATTTCAATAGCAATGGTAAGGTCGAAGATAACAGTCAAGAAGAAAGTAACCAAAAGCACAATAACATCAGCCACAGGGTTTTTAAGCAAAGCCTTAAAGTTTCTCCACTCACTCATATTATAAGCCACCACAACCAAAATGCCAGCCAAACAAGCAAAAGGAATATAAGCAGCCAAAGGCATAAGGAAAAGGAAAATAAGCAAAAGGAAAACAGCATGAACAATGCCAGCCACAGGAGTCTTACCACCATTATTAATATTAGTCATAGTTCTTGCAATGGCACCAGTAACAGGAATACCACCAAAAATAGGAACAACAAGGTTTGCCACTCCTTGACCAATAAGCTCAGTGTTGGAATGATGTTTCTTACCGGTTGCACCATCAGCCACCATAGCCGAAAGCAAACTCTCAATGGCACAAAGCATTGCAATGGTGAAAGCAGGAGAAATCAACAAACGAACAGCATGCATATCAATCTTAGGAGTAATAGGCTTAGGAAGTGGAGAACCACCCGAAAGTTCAGGATACTTACTACCTATTGTTGAAACTTCAATTCCAAACTGATTTTTAAGTAAAAGAGCAATGAAAGTACAGAGAATGATTGCAACAATGCTTCCAGGTATTTTCTTAGTTATCCTTTGCCATAGAAAAATGATTGCAATTGTCAGTACAGATAGAAGTGTTGCCCAGGGATTAATTGTAGAAAAATTCTCAAAATAAACCACCCACTTACTCAAGAACTCCGAAGGAATTACCAATTCGCCACCTCCAACAGCAGTTAGTCCAAAGAAATCCTTGATTTGAGTTGAGAAAATTACAACTGCAATACCTGAGGTAAACCCAACAATGATTGGAAAAGGCATAAATTTAATTACATCTCCCAATTTCAAAAGCCCCATCAAAATAAGCATTACACCAGCGATAGTTGTTGCAATAATCAGTCCAGTAAAACCAAACTCAGCAATAACGCCCGCAATAATAACAATGAAAGCACCAGTAGGACCACCAATCTGAACATGTGAGCCTCCAAGAAAAGATACAATAAACCCACCAATAATTGCCGTAATCAAGCCCTGTTGAGGTGAAACTCCTGAGGCAATACCAAAAGCAATTGCAAGAGGAATAGCAACAATACCTAGAATAATGCCTGCAATAAAATCTTGCATAAACTGCTCTTTGAAATAGGCTTTATTGTTTATTAGTTTAAAAAACTTTGGTTGAAATACATCCTTAATATTGAACTCTATCTTCATTCTGTATTATATCTAATGTGAAATAAAACATTTTAATAAGTCTGCAAATATACTAAAAAAAACGACTCCTCATAAATTGAAATTAGAATGAGATTTCTATTCTTCAGAATGGATAATGCAAAAATAACATTAAATTAATATGCTTTTTTGAAATAAAATACTATATTTGCATCATTAATCAATCTCTTCAAAAGAGATACTTAAAAAAGTATTATATTATGAATTTAAAAAAGTACATTTCAGAAATGATTGGAACCATGGTTTTGGTTCTAATGGGATGCGGTTCAGCAGTGTTTAATGGAGGAGTTGGCACTACTGCTCAAGTATTAACAGTAGCCTTTGCCTTCGGACTCTCAGTTGTTGCAATGGCTTATGCAATCGGAAACATTTCCGGCTGTCATATCAATCCAGCCATTACCTTTGGAGTTTTGCTTTCAGGCAGAATGAAGGGTTCAGAAGCAGGCATGTATATACTTTTCCAAGTAATTGGAGCAATCATTGGCTCAGCAATAATCTACCTTTTAGTAAGTACAGGCACACAAACCGAATTTGCAACCCAAACAGGAGCAAATGCTGTAGCCCCAACCTCATCAATAACAATGGCATTTATAGCTGAATTAGTTTTTACATTTATATTTGTATTGGTTGTATTAGGAGTTACTGATAATGTAAAAGGAAATTCATCACTTGCAGGCTTAGCAATCGGTTTAACTTTAGTATTGGTGCATATTGTTTGTATCCCAATCACAGGAACATCAGTAAACCCAGCAAGAAGTATTGGACCAGCACTATTTGAGGGTGGAGTTGCCCTACAACAATTATGGATATTCATTCTTGCACCTCTTGCAGGTGGAGCCTTGGCAGCAGGAATTTGGAAGTTAATTTCTTTCCAAAAAGCAGAAACTAAGTAGTATATAAAATTATTTGAATATAATTAATAAGGCTGATTTTTATTAAATCAGCCTTATTTGATTTTAGTAAATTAGAATTTGACTCTAATAAATTAAAGCTTGATTCTATTTTACCTCCAAAAGAGTTTTTATTTGGGTTATGATAATTGCTTTCCAGCCCTCCAAAATGTCTTCTAATGTTTTTTCATCTTTGATAAGAATATCCTCAATTATATTTTTTGCCATAAATGGGAAAGTTACTTGAGATACAAAAGTCATTAAGATATAATAAATTGGGACTTGTTTTATGGTGCCTTTTTCTACTTCATTATTAATAATCCCAATTATTGTATCAATATAATTTTCAAATCCAATACTATAAGCAACAGATGTTATATTATTCAAATCCCTATTTATTTCCCCAATAATGAATTGTGGAAGGCTTGGATTGGAAAGAAAAATTTGAAAATATATATCTATAATTGCCTCACATTTAGAAAAGAAAGGAATATTCTTAAATAATAAATCCTGAATTTGAGGAAGGAATGATTCTATAATTTGTCCAAAAACAGCATGAAACATTTTCTCCTTAGTATTGTAGTAATAGTGCAAAGAGGTGCGATTAATTCCAGCCTTTTGAGCAATATCACTCATATTTGTGTTCTTATAGCCATACTCCAAAAACATTTGTCTTGCAGTTTCAATTATTTGCTCTTCCATATCTTAGGTAATTAAAGTTTATGATTTTGTTGCTTAATATTATCTGTCATCAAGTGTAATCGATTAATAATATTTAGGTCACTAACTCCGCTATCAAAGTCCAAAGAAAGCAGATTCATTTGAGGATAGAGAGTTTTTATTTTTTTCTCAACGCCCTTAGCAATAATATGATTTGCAATACAACCAAAAGGCTGAAGGCTAATGACATTATTAACTCCTGTTTTTGCAAAATGAACAACCTCACCTGGCAATAGCCACCCTTCACCAAATTGTGCAGAAAGTGAAATAACTTCTTTTGCATGCTCAGAGGTCTCAAAAATATCGTTGAAAGGAATATAGTACTTAAATGTAGAACCAATCCTATTGAATTTGTTAATTACCTTCTTAATAATGCCATAAGCCTTATCCATAACAAACTGCGGAATGATTGATGTTTCCATATTTTCCTCTTTTCTAATCTTGCTATTGACAAACGATTGGAAGAAGAAATCCGATAGCATAGGAGGGACAACCTCAAATTTCCTATCAGTTAGCCATGCGAGAATATTTTTATGGGCAAATGAATTAAATTTAAGGAATATTTCTCCAACAACTCCAATTTTTGAAAGATTAGCATCATTAATTATTGAATTAAAATCCTCAGCTGCAGTTTGCAAAAGGCTAATCAATTCCTTAGATTTATTCCTAAGAATAATCCCATTAGCAACCTCCAAATAGTAATTCTTTAATCTTTCAGCCTCACCAATTTCTTTTTCCCTAACCAATGCAGCATAATAGAACTTAGATATGCAATCACCAAAAAGAACAGCATATATTGCCATCTTGATATGCTTTATCCAGTTAATGCTAAAACCAGATTGCTTATTACTCATATCATCTCCAAAAGCAACCGAAATAACCGGAACTTGCTCAAAGCCCGATTCCACCATAGCACTCTTAATCATTGCCAAATAGTTTGATGCCCTACACTGACCACCTGTTTGAGTCATTGCAACAGCAGTATTGCTAAGGTCATAGTTTTCTGATTTTAGAGCCTTAATAATATCTCCAATGATTAGGGTTGCAGGATAACAAACCTCATTATTTGCATATTTCAATCCCTCATCAGCCGAAACAGTATCGCTAATTGGCAATACCTCAAAATCGTAGCCAGCCAGCTTAAAGAAAGAAGACATAATTGGTGAAACAAATTCCGTAAAATAAGGAGCAATTATCTTTCTTCTCTTTTCTTTTTTAGTAAAGGTAAGGGTTGAAACAAACGAAGAATGCTTCTTTTGCCTATTTGTTTCGTACTTCAAGCTCTCAATCAATGATCGAACCCTAAGCTTCAACGAACCAATATTATTAACATCGTCAATCTTAAGAATTGTCAAACTCTTACCATACCTCTTAAGTACAGCCTTCACTTCATCCAAAAGGAAAGCATCAGGACCGCACCCAAATGAGGTCATCTGGACGAAATGAATATTATTGTCCTGTTCAGCCACCCAATGAGCAGCATTTAGAATCCTATTAATGTATGCCCATTGCGAAACATAGTGAGTATCATCAAAATTAATATCTTTCCTATTCCTCACTATATCTTCCGAAATCACATCAACCCCCATATCTGCAATCATTTCAGATAGCTTATGTTGAATTAAAGGATCAGTGTGATAAGGTCTTCCAGCCAAAACGATGGTTAGTTTATTTCTTGACTTGTAGATATTATTGTTCAAAAGTTCAATCTCTCTATCATATTCTTCTTGAGCCTTAATAGCATCTCTAGTAGCAATACTAATTCTTTCCTTGCTTATTCCCAATGATTGCAAGTATTGATTACAACATTTTCTAAGTAAATTCTTATCCTTGAAATTAAAGGTAGGGGAGTCAATAGGGGTTGAAGGATTAATAGCACTTTTAATAACATCAGAATAGCCCGAAACAATAGGGCAGTTATAACTATTTACTGCATCCTTATTCTCTTTTTTCTCGAAAATAACATAAGGAAAAAATATTCTATCAACCTTCTTCTCAATCAAATTATAAATGTGACTATGCGTTAGTTTTGCAGGAAAACAAATATTATCACTCATCACAGAATGAACTCCCTGCTCATATTCCTTAAAAACAGAAGTGTCAGAAAGCACAGTCTCAATCCCAGAGCTCTCAAACAAGGCATGCCAAAAAGGATAGTTTTCATAAGTGTTTAGAGCACGAGGAATTCCAATCCTTAATCCTTTATTCTTATTCTTAACCTCTCTATCAAATATTAATTTATATTTTTCAGGATAAATATTTTTCCCCCTTTTTCTCTTCTCTCCAGCATTTGTGAAAATCTTCTCACACTTATTCCCAGAAAAGAAAACATTATCGTTTGAGAAAGTATATTTATTAATAATACAATGATTCTCACAACCCCTACACTGCAATTCATTGGTCGAGTAGTTAGCCATTGAAATAAGTTCTTCAAGAGGTCGCTCCATACCCTTAACCATATTTTTCGCATATAAAGCACACCCATAAGCTCCCATAAGTTCAGAAATATTACTCCTAAAAACAGAAGTATTTGTCAAGAGTTCGAATGCTCTAACAACAGAATCGTTTTTCATTGTTCCACCTTGCAAAACAATATTCTTACCTAACTCATCAGTGTTCTTAACCTTCAAAACCTTGTAAAGACAATTCTTTACAACTGAATAAGACAAACCTGCCGAAATATCCTCAACCGAAGCCCCTTCACGAAGCACTTGTTTGATTTTGGAATTCATAAAAACCGTACAACGAGTTCCCAAATCGCAAGGCTCCTTTGCTTGAGTTGCCCTAAGTGAAAATTCACTAATCTCACAACCCAGCGATTTTGCAAAGGTTTCCAAAAAAGACCCACATCCCGATGAACAAGCCTCATTTATCTCCATTCTATTCAAAGCACCGTTCTCAACAAACATTGCCTTCATATCCTGCCCACCAATATCCAAAACAAAGGAAACCTCAGGCGAAATCTTTTTTGCAGCCGAATAATGCCCAATCGTTTCAATTATTCCAGTATCCAAATTAAATGCAGCCTTAATCAAATCCTCACCATAGCCCGTAGAACAACTTGCCTTTATTCTCAAAGCCCTTTTCCCACTCTTTTCAATAAATTTCTCCAAGCCCTTCTTGACTGTTGCAATTGGATTACCATTATTTGGACTATAATAAGAATAAATCACCCTTTCCCTATCATCAATTCCAACAATCTTCGTGGTGGTTGAACCTGAATCAATACCAAGCCAAATATCTCCTTCGTAGGTCTTAATATCCCCTTTTTCAATCCTATGTCCATCCTTCTCTTTCTTCCAGTGCAAATACTCTTCTTCGCTTTCAAACAATGGCTGAAGCCTATCGGTAATCTTAAGATTTTGTCCTTGCTCGTTTTCAAAAATATGCAAAAGCTCATCAATTGTAAACACTGACTTATTATCCTCATAAAGTGCAGCACCCCAAGCAGGGAACAAATTAGCATGCTCCGGAGTTATGGTATCTTCGGGCTTAATTTTTAAGTAATTGACAAATGCTTTCCTAAGAGAAGGAATAAAATTAAGAGGACCTCCACAAAACAAAATCTTAGGTTCAACCTCAAAGCCATGCGAAAGAGTAACTATTGTTTGAACAGCAACAGCATGAAATACTGACATTGCAATATCTTCCTTATCGACATTCTTACTCATTAGGTTTTGAATATCAGTTTTGGAAAACACACCACAACGAGATGCAATTGGATGAATCCTTTTAGAGTTTTGAGCCAACGAATTTAGCTCATCAATCGAAACATTCAACAAGGTAGCCATTTGGTCAATAAAAGAACCCGTTCCTCCAGCACAATTCCCATTCATTCTCAAATCCACATTTCCATTCTTTTGAATATAAACAATCTTTGAGTCCTCACCGCCAATATCAATAATTGTTGAAATATCATCAAACCTGCTCCTGACAACCTCAACAGTAGCTGTAACCTCTTGCACAAAAGAAAGTGAATACCTTTCCGCAATACCCATCCCAACAGAACCTGTAATCGATAACTCAATCTCACTATCCTTAATAATATCTCTCAGTTCAAGGAAAAGCGATAGCACGGATTGAGAAACATCCGCACAATGCCTAATATATTTTGAAAAAACAATTTCATCATTATTCCCCAAAGCAACAATCTTTGCAGTAGTAGAACCAACATCCAAACCAACTCTAAATCTGTTCATTAACAATTTTCAACATTTTAGTTTGACACCATTGTCAGTTGCAAAAATACAATAATATTTTTTATATACAATTTTATTAAGAATTTTATTCAATTAATATTGACACAGCATATGATGGGAAAAAGTAAAAATAGTAATTTTTTTATGTAACAAAATTCATTATTAATTATTAAGTATCAATCTATTATTGTAAATTTCCTCTGTAACTTATTGATATTATGCTCGTTTCACTTTATTTTTGTAATTAATTGATTGATAGGTTTGTTTCGCTGTTTCACTCCTCTTAGTAGAGTGAAACGATGAAACAAGAAATAATCTTTAATAGGTTCAGAGTTGCACTAAGACAAGTTAGCTTAGTGCAAAACTCTGCCCCTTTATTATTAAAAACTATTTTGATGAGTTTTATTCGAGAGCCAATAAGTTAATTATTTTGACAATTTACTTTTTATTGATTAGTTCAGACCTATAACTATCAATAATTTTTCCTCTGATATATTTTTTGACAATGATATTAAAGATAAAAACTAAACCCACTAAATAATCTGTTTAGGATTATGAAGTGGGTTTATTCTATAATAAAGAAATGATTGCTGTCTATTTCTTTGTTTTCTTAAGGAACATTTTAGCAAAGTTTCTTGCCTTTCTCTTTTTCCAATCTCCTTTATGGTAAAGATAAGAGCCAATCATAGGAACAACTGTTGTTGCTTCTGCATATACCATTTGTTCAAATGTTGTGTCAACTTTCCCCCATGATGATGCTTCTTTAAGTGTTGAAGAAGAGCAAGCTCCATCTCTAACATCAGCTACAGTTATTTGAATTGCGTATTTGTGCATATCAACTTCATGTCCTAAAATTTCAGCACACACAACAGTGTCTTGAGTAAAGTTCTTTGGAACTCCTCCACCAATCATAAATAATCCAGTGGTTTTTGCAGCAATTTTAATATTGGTAAGTTCTAAGAAATCTTTAACTGAGTCTATACTAAGATGTTTTTCTGGGTTTTCAACCTGATGCAAAACTAATCCAAAGCCTGCAGATGAATCGGTGAAAGCAGGGCAGAAGATAGGCACATTGTTTTCATAACATGCTTGAATTAAAGAATCAGTCTTCTTTGCATTTCCTTCAGAAAGCCATTTACCAATTTCCCAAATAAATTCTCTTGAAGAATAAGGGCGTTTTTCCAACCTATCAGCAATTAGCTTAATTGTTCCATCACAGTTTTGAAGTTCTTCCTCATCAATATATGTGTCATAAATCCTATCAATGTAGTTGGAACGAAGGAACTTATCGTCAATAAAAGGGGTTCCTTTATAGTGCTTAAAGCCTAAGGCCTCAAAGAAGTCCATATCAATAATTGATGCACCAGTAGCCACAATACAGTCAATCATTTTACTTTTAACCATATCAACATACACCTGCATACAACCTCCAGCAGAAGTACTTCCTGCAAGAGTAAGAATAATGGAGCATTCTTTATCTTTTATCATTCTATCGTAAATATCAACTGCTGTTGCCGTATCACGAGAAGAGAAGGACATATCTCTCATAGAATTAATCAAATCAGTTGTGTTGATTTTCTTAATATCTATATGTTTAACAACATCCTTAAGCAAATCTTTCTTTTTCATGAGTCAAAATCAATTTATTATTGTTTATATTATATATTATGCTAATAATTCAGCATGCAAATATAAGATAAATATTTGAAATATATATTATTGTTTTGTTAATTGGATATTTTTTGGAAAAAAAATAACGAAAAACTTTGTAGTATTTCAAAAAGTAGTACCTTTGCACTCGGAAAGTTGGCAGAGTGGTCGATTGCGGCGGTCTTGAAAACCGTTGACTGTAACAGGTCCGGGGGTTCGAATCCCTCACTTTCCGCAAACTAAAAAGGACTTTGATTATATCTAATTAAGGTCTTTTTTTCTTTTAAACTTATCCACTAAAAATTCCATCTAAAAATTATCCATTAATTATTATCAATTTATTATCAATTTGAGGATATATATATTTGCATCTAATACTTAATCATAATTTCCATAATATACTTTCACTCACTCTAAATAATAGAAGTTAATAATCAAAAATTAAAACTTGATTTCAGTAAATTAAAACTTGATTTCAATAAAATGAAACAAGGAGTTAGTAAATAGGAATAAGGATAAAATTTATTTGAATAAAGTCTTACTTGTTAAATAATATACAAATAATTAAAGCGAAGTGATTAGTTTTGCAATGTAAATAGCACATTCAGCTACTCTTTCATAATTAACAATACTAAGGTTATCTTTTGGTGTGTGAGTTATTTCTTGACAGTTCATATTTTCAATAAACATCTGAGAACTTACTGCAATTGCTGGAACTCCTTGTTGAATAAAAAGACTATGGTCTCCTTGATACCAAGGTAATCCTTCAACAATTTCTTCTGTATCACTAATCAACTCATTAAATTTTTTCTGAACAAATTCAGGAAGCTCAAAAGGAGAAAAACAAGAAATGCCTTCATTATATCCTGCACCATCAATATTTATATTAAAATAAATGTTGCTAAACTTATCTACATTTTGCTCAATAAACTTTACTTGACCTGGTGCACCATAATAGTCTTCACCATTGAAAACTACTAATTCAACGGAATAGTTTGAGTGATAGTCTTTCAATAATTCTGCTAAAAGTAATAGAACTGTAACTCCTGTACCATTATCAATTGCTCCTGGAGTTCCTATCTTTGTGTCGATATGGGCTGTAATGACAATACGTTTCTTAGTGTTATTCTTTTCATTTTTAGCAATTACATTATATGCTGTTTCCGATATGCGTTCAGCTTGAGAAATCAATTCTATTTCTTGTCCAACACATGCTAATAGTTTTTCTCCTTCAGTATCCTTCATAAAAACAGAAGGAATATTGAAATCACCATCTTCAAATAAAGGGAAAGGATAAACACCTCCTGCTGTAGCAGAATCTCTTTCTGTTGCACTAATTAATGCTTTAGGATTACCTTTTTCTAATAAAGATATTATATGTTGGTGCTCCTCAGGATTCCCAAAAGGAAAGTTTTTAGGTGCAATTTGTTGAGATGCAATTTCGCCGTAAAGAAGTACAATTTTACTCTCCAAATTTTCTTTTTCTAATTGAGCTATGGAATTAATAGCAATCAATTCTCCTTTTGCTGAGCATCCTAATGAGTAGTGAGAAGAAAAGACTTCAAATGCTTTTCCATTACATGTAAGTGATGCTCCATTGGTTTTCCAATCAATAACATTTAGTTCTGTTGATTCTGTTAACCAACCAATTTCTTCTAATTCACTCTTTGTGTAGGATGTTGCCTTTCGGTTTTGAAGACTACCGACTCTGCGTTCACCAATTTCATCGCATAATACTTGCAGATGTTTTTTTGCTTTTTCTGTTAGAATTTCTTTGTTCATGTTTTAAAATTTTTATTTATGAAAGTGCAAAAATAGAATATCAATGAGATTTAAAATTGTAGAAAAAGAACATTTTATTCTTTTAATAATACATATCAAGAAGGCAATAGAACAATTTATATCTCAATAATTCATGAACCTCCCATAAGGTTGAAAATTTCCTACAAAGATATAAATTTTTAATAATCGTGTTTAAAAAATATTGAAAAGTATTGATTGTTTTTAAATATAAACTATATTTGCAGTTGTAATTTAAAAATAATTTAATATGGAAACTTCTTGTATAAACGAATGTCCTTTTGAAGCAATTTCATGGTTATGGTATGTTATTGCTGTTATAGTATCCTTTTTTATAGGAGCACTTTGGTATGGTGTTTTATTCCCAAAAACATGGATGAAAGCCGTAAGGTATGAATGCGCTTGTAAAGCTGATGTAGCTAATGGTGAAAGATGCACCTGTAAAAGAAGTGCAAATATAGTAATCTTTCTAATTCAAATAATTTCAACTGCACTACTCGTTTTCATGTACTTTATTCTAACATCAATAGACATAAGGCTATCCATAGTTGCAA
>ENA-UOOH01000875-UOOH01000875.1-fermentation-metagenome-genome-assembly--contig:-NODE-875-length-31941-cov-22.648278_pt1 | contig 31941 bp, 27 predicted proteins | sample MGYA00245778_ERZ724025 | MGnify/ENA primary metagenome ERZ724025 (study PRJEB28704, sample SAMN03018313) | fermentation metagenome | biome: anthropogenic terrestrial biome; feature: soil; material...
CTCGCGGCAGTGGTAAAACCTCCATATGCGAAACCGCCTGTATCTGGGCGATGCTTTACGGACATCGGGAATTCGTCACCTTGATCGGCGCGACCGAAACGGCGGCACAGGAAATTTTGGAAAGCATCCAAACCGAACTGGAGGTCAACGAGCATCTTGCGGAAGATTTCCCGGAGGTTTCGTTCCCGATTGCCCGGCTGGACGGGATTGCGAACCGTTGCGCCGGACAGCTTTATCACGGCGAACGGACGCGTATCACCTGGACGAATAATGAAATTGTGCTGCCGACCATCGCCGGAAGCAAGGCATCCGGGATTGTGGTGCGCGTTGCCGGAATTACCGGACGGGTACGCGGCATGAAATACAAGCGTCCGGACGGTCGAAGCGTCCGTCCCTCTCTTGTCATAATCGACGATCCCCAGACCAACGAATCAGCAGGGAGTCTTGAACAGACGCGCAAACGCATCCGGGTGCTGGCCGGGGACATTTTAGGTCTTGCCGGCCCCGGTTCGAAAATTTCGGGCATCATGCCCTGCACAATTATCCGTCCGGGTGACATGGCCGACATCATTTTGAACCGGCAGACGCATCCCGACTGGAACGGAGAGAAAACGCGGATGGTCGACAAGTTTCCCGTCAATATGAAACTCTGGGAACAGTATGCGGAACTTCGCGCCGAATCGTTGCGGACAGACGGCAACTTCCAGAAGGCAACTGAATTTTACATTGCCAACCGCGCCGCGATGGATGCCGGAGCGGAAGTCAGCTGGGAGGCGCGGTTCAATCACGATGAGGTCTCCGCGCTCCAGCATGCGATGAATCTCAAGTTTCAAGATGAGATTGCCTTTGCGTCGGAATACCAGAACGATCCCCTGCCGGAAGAGACGGGCGGCGACGCACTGCTCTCCATCGATGAAATCTGCGGCAAAGTCAACGGTCTTGCGAAAGGGCGCGTCCCACTCAAATGCGACCGGATGAGTATGTTCGTCGACGTACAGAAAGCGTTGCTCTATTATATGGTAATAGCGTGGGCGGAGGACTTCACCGGGGCGGTGATTGATTACGGCACTTTTCCCGACCAGCACCGCCGCGAGTTTTCGCTTGCAGATGCAAACCCCACCATCCAGTCGCTCTACCCGGACGCTGGACTGGAGGGCGGTCTTTACGCCGCGCTGAATGCCTTGACGGAGGATTATCTCGGACGCGAGTGGGAGCGCGAAGACGGCGCGATGCTGAAAATCGAACGCGCCATGGTGGATGCCAACTGGGGGCAAAGTACCGATGTCGTGTATGAATTCTGTCGCCGTTCGCCGTATGCCGGAATCCTGCTGCCGTCGCACGGGCGATACGTTGGCGCATCGTCAAAACCGATGACTGAATACAGAAAACAACCCGGAGACCGCCTCGGTTTCAACTGGATGATGCCCAGCGTCGCCGGGAAACGCGCCATCCGGCATGTGATTTATGACACCAACTATTGGAAAAGTTTTATCCATGCCAGACTGGCCGTCCCGACCGGAGACAAAGGCTCATTAACTCTGTACGGACGCATACCCGGCGTTCACCAGCTGCTGGCCGAACATCTGACCGCCGAATACCGCGTGAAAACACAGGGACGCGGACGCACCGTCGATGAATGGAAACTCAAGCCGCAGTCCCACGACAACCACTGGCTCGACTGTGTCGCCGGGTGTGCCGTCTGCGGCTCCATGCTGGGCGCGGCGTTGCCCGTAACACTGCCCGTCAGAGCGGCGGCGAAGCCAAGAATAAAACTTTCCGCACGGCGCAATGACGCGATTGAACCGACAGGGGCTGCCCCTGTTCGAAGCGGCAATAAACTGAAACTTTCGGAGTTGAGAAAATGCAAATAGACCGTAATAAAGACCTCCCGGAGCATCTTCGGCAGGCCATAGATTTAATCGCCGCCGTTCTTCGCAGAATAAGCGCAAAGCGATTGGATATATCCGCTGACGCAAGCTTCATTAACATTCAAGCGAAAGGAGTTGCGACAATATGAGCAATGATGAAATCATGGAACGTCAGATCCGGGCGGTCACGAAAATGACCATGCCGGAACTGACCGAAAAATTCAAGGAACTGTTCGGCGTCCCGGCTCCGAACACCAACGGAAAAAGTCTGCGGGCGCGGCTGATCTACAAGTTGCAGGAAATCTACCTTGGCGGCGTCTCCGCCGAGGATTTGACCAAACTGGAAAAACTGGCCGACCGCGATCCGATGTCGAACTTGAAACGCGACCTGACGCGGAACCTCCGCAACGGGGCAAAACTTCAGCGGCTCTGGAAAGGTGTTATGCACGAGGTATCGGCGGTTGGCGACGGGACTTATGAATATGACGGTGCGATATACAAATCGCTTTCGGCGGTGGCGCGGCTCATCACCGGGACGCGCTGGAACGGCAAACTCTTCTTCGGAGTAAAATGACATGGAGCCGGAAAAAACAAATAAATGCGCCATCTACTGCCGCAAGTCGGTGGAAGAAGGCTTGGAGCAGGAATTCAACAGCCTTGACGCCCAGCGCGAGGCAGGAGAATACTTCATCAAAAGTCAGGCGGCCAAGGGATGGATATGCCTTGAAAAACGCTACGAGGATGGCGGCTATTCCGGCGGCAACACCAACCGTCCGGCGCTGAAGCAACTGCTGGCCGATTGCGAAGCCGGACTGGTCAATACCATCGTTGTGTATAAAATCGACCGGCTCTCACGCTCCATCTGCGACTTCGCGGAGCTGTCAAAGAAATTTGACGAATGGGGCGTATCCTTCGTGAGTGTGACACAGGATATCAACACTTCGAGCAGTTCCGGGCGCATGATGCTCAATATCCTCATGACCTTCGCGCAATTTGAGCGTGAAGTCATCGCCGAGCGCGTGCGTGACAAGATGGCCGCGACGCGAAAAAAAGGCAAGTGGGTCGGGGGGACAGTTCCATACGGTTACAAGGTAGTTGATAAAAGATTGGAAGTCAACGAAGTGGAAGCGGTCAGAGTCAGGAACATTTTCCAAAGATACATCGAAATCCAGTCGGCGCGGCAGATTGCGTTCGAGCTGAATGCCGATGGCGTTGCCACCCGGAAGGGCAAGGCATGGACTCCGAACCACATCTACTGGATGCTCAAAAATCACCACTATATTGGAGAGGTTGAATACAAGGGGGAAGTCTGCGCCGGTGAGCATGTCGGCATCATCGACCGCGCGATCTGGGATCGCGTTCATGAGATTCTGGACAGCAACACGCCAGAACGGCGGAAGAAAGGCGAACGTGTCGCCAGCGTCACCATGCTGAAAGGCATCCTCAAATGCGGTCACTGCGGCGGAGCGATGACACCGACCTATGGACGGCATAACGGCAAGACTTATCCGTATTACATCTGCTCCAAGGATTTTAAACGCGCCGTATCCAGCTGTCCGGTCAAACGGATTTCCGCCGGAGACATCGAAAAATTGGTGTCCGACCAGCTGGCAAAATTCCTCCGCACCCCGGACTTCGCCCGCCGCATCGCGGAAACGGCGGAGCTGGATGTCAAAGAGGTCATGGACATGCTTGGCGACATCGGCACGGTCTGGAATGAAATGTATCCCGAAGAAAAGAACCGGCTGGTGCGTCTGCTGATCAAACAGGCTGTCGTGACCGAGACCGGACTCGACCTTGAAATAAGAACCGATGGCGTGAAAACGCTCAGAGAGGAGATGGCGGCAAATGCCCAGAATGGACAACCTTGAAAACGGGAATTTGCATATTCACATTCCCATCGCATTCCGTTCCTGCGGTGCGCGTCGAACCGTGACCGCCGTCGGCGATGACTCTGAGCCGGAAAAATCGCCGTTGGCCTTGAGTCTCGCCCGTGCCTTCCGCTGGGAAAAGTTGCTGACCAATGGTGATTTTGCCAGCGCCAAGGAGATTGCCGCCGTGCTGAAAATTGATCCCGGCGCAGTCACGCGGCGGCTCCGCATGACCCGGCTCTCGCCCAAAATAATCCACCGCATCCTCTCCGGAGACATCCCCGCCAAGCTGACCGATGCCGCGCTCCGCAATCCCATACCGGAACTTTGGCGAGAGCAGGAGGAGAGGTTTCTGTGAACTACGGTATGCGTAATATTGAATAAGACAAAGGAACCTCAATCCTTACGTAAAATAATCAGTTCGTGAACGGCGCGGCTCATGGCTGTATAAATGCCACAATTGTCTCGCCAGCGTGGATCGGCATCATTAACTTCAAAAATTATTCAAAGGGATGAATGTTCAAGATAACGATGTTGACTTGGTAAAAATGATAGCTACTCCGGCTTGTGATATTGCTCAAGATAAGCTATTAAAGAATAGTAACAACTATTCTTTACATCGCGTTGTATATGCGGTAATTCTAAAAAGCGATCTGTGTTTTAGCGAAAAGAATGCATTATGGTATTATCAATTTGGTCCTTTCCTCTTAGACAATAAAAATGTACGCATGCACTTCCACTTCGGGACTGTGGGTTTTGAATATATTTCAAAAAATAGCCAGGAGGCGCCTCATTTTACAATTAAACGAGAAATAGTATTTGATATTCAATCAAAAATTGCAACCCATATGAATAGACTGGGTAATTCATTATTAGACAAGATTTAATAAACATAATGATGAGTATAAGCGTTGGGGCGCCTTTGACGAAATAAGAACGACTATGAATCTTTGTCATCGATAATATCACTCAAGCTTACCTCGGCAATCCCTACGATGGGCACACGTTGGACCAGGCGTTGGCGCAAGCAACCCGGCTGCTCGGTAACGAGCCGGAAATCTGTAGCACCAGGACAACTATTAGGATACAGCCTGCAGTTTCCTCGACCTTTTTCAGGGGCGATACGTACCTCCGATGTCTTTTTTTAATTGAACTATTGTTTTAATTAGCATATCTGCACCGTGCTGTGCATCCTCGGTAGTATTAAAACGCCCAAACTGAATTCGCACTGAAAATTCAGCTAAATCTTTTTTATTTATTGCGTCAAAAATATATGATGCCGTTCCTGTTTCATCACAAGCCGAGCCTTGACTAATTGCGCAATTTGCAAGGGTTTCTATTAATAAATGACCATTTATGCCAGGAAATGATAAATTTAATCCTCCGGGTAACCTATCTCGAGAATGGCCATTTAGAATATAATTTATATTTGCGTCCTTTAAGTGATTTAAAAATAATGATGATAATTGTTCTAAATTGCTCATTTCTTTATCCAGCTTTGCACTAATTAATGAGCAAGCCTTTCCAATTCCCACAATGTTGGCAACATTAAGCGTTCCCGCCCTAACTCTTCCTTCTTGCTTCCCCCCATGCAATAAAGGAGAGAAGGCATGTTGTTTGAACTTGTCGCTTAAATACATGACACCAACGCCCTTTGGACCATAAATTTTATGTCCAGAAAAGCTAACTGCATCTATATTTAGATTATCAAGAGAAAACTTTCGCTTGCCAAGCAATTGCGTGGCATCAGTATGAAAAAAAGCTTCATAATGAGATGCACAATGAGACAAAGCCGACAGATCATTAATAGTGTGCAGAACATTACTTGCAGCAATTACACTAAGCAAAGCGTTTTTTTCTATACTCTCGGGCAAAATTACTTTTCCGCAACTATCAACGCCGAGAGTTGTTGATGAAACCATTGAATTTGCAACCATAAAGGCCACAGTCTCTTTTATGGAAGAATGCTCTATCCCACTAATATAGATTTTTGCTTGTTGATTTAATCGAAACGCATATCCTTTTAGGATTGTGTTATTTGCCTCCGTTGCAGATGCCGTGAAAAAAATATTTTTAGGATGACTTGCTAATAATGTTGCAACTTCACTCCGAGCGTTTTCAATAGCATTATGCGCCAGTCTTCCCATGGAGTTAGGACTGTCTGCATTGCTGAAGTTTTTAGTTAGCCATGGCATCATCACTTCTATTATTTCTGGATCCAATGGCGTAGTGGAATTATTGTCTAAATATATCATTTATTTCTCCATTTTAGCCAAAAGCACTCTATTTTTAGCTATATCCCCGATGAACTCGATCTTGCTGAATTTTGCCGTTTCACCCAGTTGTTTGATTTCATCACATTGATAATACTGTTTATTTACTATCTCAAAATGTTCGCGAGCTTCCATATTCAAGAAATCAATAATCAAGCAGCCATCATTTTTCAAAATTCGAAATATTTCATGCAATATTTTTTGCGCCAAATCAATATTATAGTGCGAAAGCAGAATACCTCTTGATGCGACAACATCAAAACTATTATCCGTAAAATTTGTACATAAACAATCTTGCAAATAAAAATTACTGTTAGGTATGTTCTTGTTCCTTGCCTCATTCAGCATTTCTTTACTAATATCAACGCCTACGATACTGCCAAAATCTTCGTATAAATACTCGGAGACCAAACCTGTGCCGCACCCTAAATCCAAAAGAGATAGATTGTTACTGGCAGTTGTTTCCTTTATCGTTTGCACTATGCATTTGCTAGTGGTCAAAAATTGTTGATAAGCATCATCTGTATTCAAGTGACACGAATCGGATTTTAGCATGGAGTCCCAGTATTTAGCTTTGCTGTTCCAGGAACTGGCAATCCCATTTATATCGCCATTAAGATAATTCGTCTTTTGGGCATTCTCTTTTTGTTGTAAATACGCATTAAATGCATCTATTGTATGCTTCATTTCTTGTATGCCATGGTAATTTTTCCAGTCGCCCCGCTCTGGCATATGCAGAATATTAGTAATAATTTTTCGAATAAACTGAGATGGAATATTTTTAGGGAACAAGAGTTCTTTTTGCCCGCTTGGATACTGCACAAAAAGATAATCGTCATCAATACTTGCCTCTTTTATTTCGGAAAGCGAATTTATCTTCGTCTTCGGAATATTTCTGAGATCATCTGCTATTGAATGATTGAACGGAAACACGTTGATATGCGCATGATCTACACAGCATGCGCCTTTTTTGCCATAAATACTGGGACCATGTTCAAAGTAAATTGATTCAGAATCATATATATCAAGTATTGCTTGTTTGATTTCATGCATTAAAAATTCTAATTCCGAAAATTCTGCATCCTGCAAAAGGGCCATTGATGAAATGTGACGTTTTGCAATAATCAACAAACCACCTTCGATAAACTCTCCCAGCGGCGGCATTACAACAAAATGGTCCGTTTCCCAGACTATCCGCGAATTCGGCAGTTTACCTTGTGTTAACTGCAGATAAAGATTATTAGGCTGATTTGATAATTCCGCACAAAACACACACGACATGTCAAAATTACAGGTTTTAACCTTAATATCTTGTTTTACCTTGCATAAATCTCCTTTCACGAGTTGTAATGCCTTTACCCGATGCTCGTACCCCAAAAACTCAGGCATAGGCTCTAATGCAGAAAACCAACTTGCAAGCGGTGTCGATTTACATTTTACTTCTTTGGTAAAGTCTAAATATCCTTTACTCGTTCCCTGCCAATAATGAAATTCTCCATCAATGATACCTCCGATATAACAATGCATATAGCCCATTTTTTCTGTTTTGTCCAATAATTTGGCAAAACCTTCCGGCCCTAAAGTTTTGAGTGCTGTTTTGGTCATTGCCCCAGGATAATTGGGGTAATCACACAACTCTAATTGAAAATCATCAACGATGCAATTGCGCCCAAAAAAGTTATAGGCTTGCTGGGCTTTGTCCCGCAATACTTCAATGGGATCATCTGATTGAATTTCTTTCAAGGTAAAGCTATGTTCTATTAATTGTATTTTCACATCTTTGATTACTGGCAAAAGTTGTTGATATTTTGCGATATTGGTAGTTAATAAATATATCATAAATTTTGCTCCATAAAAAGGTTTATATGATTTTGTATTTTTAGTGATACATCAATTGCTGTTTTGTTTTCAGTATCAATTACAACTGATGAATTGGTTGTGTTCTTTTGCAAAATTTCATTTAAAAGAAAATAAAATTCTTGTTCTCTGGATAGAAAATCACAATTTAAAGTCAACAAATCAAAAGATTGTTCGGATTGTTCTTTTTTACTTATGCGATTATTGATTGCATCGATTTCAGCGTACAAAATAAATGTCAAATCCGGCATCAAAATTGAATGTTTTACAGCCTTGATTATTTCATTTAATTTCGAGATTCTCAGATTATTCTTGTCGTATGCATAATGCACGGCAAGAGTAGACCACAGCCACCTATCGGTGATTATAGGCATGGCGGTTGGAACTTTTTGAAAATTATCGCTTTGCTCAATCAATCCTGATAGAAAAAATAAAATAGACGCTATATAGTTTGTATCCGAAGATAAGATTTTTGCTTTGAGTTCATGGTTCTTTTCATACTCTGCGGGAACCCCTTTGTTATAATTGCATTGCAATGTTTCACTCAGCAAGCGACATACTGTTGTTTTTCCGACACCATTAGTGCCCTCAATGGCAATAAAAGGAGTATTGCGCCTGGATGAATATAATTGTTCTATTATATCTTTAATCATTGTTTCCATGTTTTTCATATTTCGCCTTTGGGTGCCTTAAATACATTAATACTTTGCTTGCTAAAAGGTGTCGTGTAGATATATTTATCTGCATTGGTAGCTTTGTCGCTATGAATATAGCCTTCTTTTTCTAAGGCAATAGCTGTTTTCTGGAAAAGCATCTCCAGTTCTTTACCCGTGAGGTAATCAAAAGAAAAGTTATCTTGCAGCCCGCCGTAGGCAAAACTGCGAAAATCAAGCGGACGTTTAATCTGTATACCATAGCGCTTCGGGAAGCTATAATATTCAGTCCCGGGGAATGGAATTAATTGGTGAATGGATATTTGATGAGGACGAGTTTGCAACATTAAATCAATAGATTTATATTGTTCATTCAACGTGCCGGGCAGCCCATACACCCATCCCGTTTTTACCGTTAAATCAGCTTTTTTGGCATTATTGATACCAGCGGCTATTTGCGCTTTTGATAGGTTTTTACCCGCATTTTGCAGGATTGTATCAGAGCCTGATTCGGCCCCAATATATACGCGGGTACAGTTTGCTTCCCTCATCAAAGTCGCAATCTCTAAAGTCAAAATATCTGCCCTGATTTGCGCAACCCATTGAAAAGAAAAATTATTCTTGTGGTATTCCCGGCAAAATTTTTTTATTCCAGATGGGCTAGCAGCAAAAACATCATCGGCAAAGAATATTTTTTGGGCATTGAACTCATTCTCAAGGATACTCAACTCTTCCAAGGTTCTTGACAAAGGCGTTTTTCTGACTTTGTTACATCCAAAACAACGCATCAAATCACAACAAAATTTACATTTATAGGGGCAACCGCGGGCAGATATTACGGTATGATGCGAGTATAAATCCAAATTATAAAGCTTGCGATTTACCAAGGGAACAGAAAATGCATCAATCGGAATGCAAGGCAAATTGCATTTATACGTTCCATTTTCAAAATATGCAACTCCAGGAGTTTCGATATTCATGCTATTCTGCTTGACTGATTTGAGCAACTCAACCGTGCTGCATTCGCCTTCCCCCATGATGACATAATCAAAACCATCTTTAAGGGTTAATTCAGGGAACAAACTAGGATGTACGCCACCGGCAATAAAGATCATATTGGGCATTAGCAAGCGAAGCATTTTCAATATATTCACTCCATTCATATAAGTAGAAGTTACCATCGAAAAAGCTACGACATCGGGCTCGGAGGAGGAAATAGTATCGACCAGCTCCGCGTTGCTTAACTGCTCTGCCCCTTGATCATAAATTCTGACCGTATGACCTGCACATTCAAGAGCAGTACCTATAAAACCAACGCCCAACGGATATTCACTATATATCGCCTTGGACATTTCAATTGCGGGAACAATTAAAGCTATCCTCATGATAATGTTCCTCCAATTTCTAACAGTATTTGTTTGGCGCGCGCTAAGTCTTTATTGTAGATATGTGCCGAACTAATAAATCCAGTGATTCTTTCAAGCGGAACGTTCAACTCTTCAGCAATAATTTGTCCGAATTTTTGAATACAAAAAGCATCAGCATAGAATTTATTGAAAATATCTTGGCCTCGACTAAAATAGCTCGCATACAATATATTATTACGGCAGGTAAAGTGTATAATATTGATGCACGGTGTCTTTGTTGCGTCAGACTCAAACGTCAAAATAGCTCGTTTTGTCGTTGGTTTTGATTTTAGCATCGAAATAATATCAGTCAAATCATTTTTCCCGTTTGGGCCACGCCATCTATTGCGATAACTGTGACCAAAACTGTTAGCACCATCTGAAAAAAAGACCTTCTCCATCTCTAAAACATTGTTAGGCGAACAATATTTTTTCAAAATATCATCTTGATCAAGATCAGTTACTTCAAATGCAACCACTGCGTTACTAATTTCCCAAAAGTCATTTTCATATTCAATGCCACTTTGGATAATATTGTCCATTACGGAAACCCAAGTTTTCCCAATACTCATAATTTTCCTCGCATTCTATTTGCTAATGTAATGTGAAATAAACGGTTTTTCAAGTCAATTTGCCGGCTTTACTTTGTCAATGCGCAATTTAATCCTTGCGGCACATATTTGCCAATGCAATGCCTCCTAATACAGCTATCCCGCAAAATCCAGCGGCGATGGTAGTTTTAGCAACCGGAGATAATTGATGTCCGGTATTGGATGTTGGCTTGGGCTGGGGTTCTGCTGAAGTTTCTGATGTTGAACGATTACTTCCCTTCACTCCATTCAGTTCTGCTTTTTGAGGTTCATTGATTACAGTCTCATGATGTAGAGCTACCTGAACTTCGCGATACCGGAACTGTGATTCGATAGGGCATGCCTGATTCTTCTTTTTGCGTTCTTGCCTAATCAGTGTCTGAATGGCGGATATTTTTCGATCTAGCTTTATTTGCTGGACAAAATATTCCGTCATCTGGGGAACAAAGCTGATTAAACTATCAGCACAGACGTGATCCTCCCAAGCATTATTCTCTGGATATAATTGGTTCAATCGACTTAAAATCCTACTCTTTAGTATCCCGTCATCGGTCAAAATCAAAGATTTCCCTTGCGCTATCTGCGATGATTGTTGTTGCTGGCAGAGATAATTTACCAGAGAGACAAAATCATTGTCGGCGTATTTATGTTCAGCACCAGGGAATTGCTCTCCTTCGATAATCTCTATCTTGCTCCCAAGCTTACGTTGGCAATTAGCAAAACGCCGCAATCCCCACTGAGCACGGTAGTACTTATCGTTATACTGATTACTATTCTTGATTTTTGACAACTCTTCCAAGACAGAGGGAAGTATGTATACTTTACAGCCTGCCTCAACCGCGGCGGCAAGAATAACATCAATCAAATCATCATCGCGCATAAAAATATTTGTATCAGGAAATATGTTTTGAATATTGTTAACTAAGCAGTTGCTTGTTACCCATTTGGCCATTACATCAGCACTTGCTGTCGCCAAGTCACGTTTTTCCTGACGAATTTTATTGCGTTCTTGTTTGAGTTTTTCTATAGCTTGCATTTCACACCTCATCAAAATAATTTTTTTATTAGTTTTGCTGCACCATAGCCAATACCTGCACCTAACAATGGGATACCAAGTCCAGCCACAAATACTCCTGCTAGCATTCCACCCCCAACGATACTTCCTATTGCAGCTAATCCTGATGTAATTCCTGCCCCGCTTAGACCGGCAACAGAACCTGCTGCACTTATCGTTCCTACTGAAACGCCTATTCCGCCAGTGGCCCCTGCCGCTCCGCAAATTTTCTCTTCTGCCTTTTCCATAATAAATCCTTTATTTTTAATTGTTCATGATACATTCATGAACTTTGAATATTCATATAGCAGGAAGAATGCCAACTTGAAGATTTTTAATTGGCCTCTTTAGGGTTGTTTCTCTTAACATTATATATATTATGGTGTTGTGATTTTATTATTGTTTTTGTTATCACCGAAAACGTGATGATTATTTTTAAAACTTGGCTTGTATTCGTAAAAAACAGTATTTAATTATATCATAAAATAGTAAAGTATATGAGGCAATATGATGAAGGCATTGTTTTGTTACTGTGATGATAAGCATGGATTATATGCGATAGCAAAAGAAATAAACAATCCAATCGAAGATCTGAATTTATCGTGGCAAGAAGCTAAATCAGTTGCCCATGGAGGTGATCCCACGGCAAGCTGTATAAAAGACTTTTTAAGCAATAATGACAGTGCGGTCATCATTGTACCGGAAATTGTTCTTTGTGACTTTTATAATTACAATAAAAGCATGGATAATAATGAAGTCAAAACCGCATTCCTCAGATGCCGACAAGAATTGTTTCACTTAAATTTGAGAAAAGTTATTCCTCTATATAGCAGCCAAGCTCCATATCTGAAAAAATCCTTTGTTGAAATTGCAACACTATTGGTATACGAAAAGAAATCAGACAATAAGGTAGATTTTTTCGATCCCATGGTCTTGAATTATGAAAAGTTAGCCAATGTACAAAAAAGGAATTCTCTCCAAAGGGAAGATATCAATGCTGAAAAACGCCTTGATAGTTGGTATTACAAAGTGGATTTTGTTGAAATTAGAAAAAAAATATCAGATAATTCCCGAAATTATATAGAAATCAGTCAAATAATGACTCCAAATACCCCATTAAGCAACTCCCACCAATTCCCATTGGGACATGCCGAAAATAATGGCGATAATCTTAAATATGTTAGTTCGGGACAAATTGATGAAGTGTTTAATGTTATCATTCCGCAACGTATAAAATATAATGCCAAACCTGAATGTAAATCGATGCAAGAAAACGAGGTTTATTTTTCCTTAGGCAGCGCCTCTGACGTTCAAATAAAATTTTGCCTTTCCCAAATTTCAAAATACAGTAAATACTCTCCTTCATTGTACTTAGGTGGGGCAACGCTTAAAAATCAATGGGAAAACTATGCACAACAAGCCTATTTATGGGCTGAAATGTCTTTGGATTTTTTTAAGAAACAAATTTCGATGGAGCTAAGTGATCGCATGATGATGCCATTATATAAGCGATTCCCTTGGGAAAATGCATGTATACAAAAGAAGGGGATCATCACCAGCCATTGGTATGTCTTCTTGTTCGCATTTCTTGAGCTATTTGTCAATAGTGACATGCGTGGCTATGCAATCAAAAATATTGAAAAATATCTTGATAATATCAATAAAGATGACTATTTAATTCCAATTATCAAGCGTAGAATTGATATATTATCAGATGAACTCGATTCAAAAAAAATTACTATTATTTATTCTAATTTGCCAAAAGAAGATCTGGAAGTATTTAAAGACAAACTACAAAGCAATGATATTTATGAAATTCCAATTAAAGATAAATTGTCAAGGAAAGATTTAGTAGAACTCAAAAATAGCGCAATGTGCTATATGCTGACAAATGCTTCTAATCCCATACAATCTGTGAATGAAAGGATTTTCTTTTCACATGCGATAGATATTGTCGGCTTGCGGCATTGTATTATCGGGGTTGGAAAAGATACAGCGGGAAATGATAGACAGAAGTGGGCGTCATTATTTATTGATAGTATTTTCAGCGAAAGCGAAAACCAAATCATCTACAAAAAAATGGAAAACTTAACAGCTGATCTAGATGATGAAGTTAAAAAAATATCAACTATTCCTTATAATGCTAGTGATGTATGGAGAGAATTATTGAAAAATATTCACAAACTATTGTTGAAAAGTATCGATAAGCTTGATGCAGATGTTTGTTGTCTGATTAATCGTTTTGCGGCGAAATTCAACCTTGCCAAATATAATTCGGATGCCAACTACTGGCTAGACAACAAGAATCATTATGTTTGGAATACATTTGGCGCATTTGCAACAGTCGACCAGCAATTAGCTCAAGAAATCAAAAGTTTAGATATAAGAATTAAAAACATTGTTAGCCGAATGAAAGGTATCCAAACTGGCGTTTTTACATTATTAATCGAAGGAGAAACAGGAACCGGAAAAAATCTATTGGCTCAGTATATTTTTGATCGCTATAGACATTGGTGTGAAATGTCAAATGTAAAAAGTCATGATGCTCTAAGCGACACTCCACAAATGGTTTCCTATTTAGATGGTGATCTTCTTTTTGCGCAATTATTTGGTGCCGAGAAAGGCTCTTACACCGGGTGTCCGCCGAAGGGCAAACCCGGGGTTATCGAGGAAGCAAATAAAAATGGATTTATCATATTGGATGAAATTAATTCTTATGATTATAAATTCCAAGATAAATTTTTACGTTTTTTGCAAGATGGGACTTATGTCAAGCTGGGAGGTACGAAAGAGAATAAATTTACGGGGCTAGTTGTAGCATTATCCAATGAAAAATTGAGTGAACTGGTAAAGCAAGAAAAACGTTTTAGAAAAGATTTAGTCTATCGATTAGGAATTCCCTTTCGGATACCTCCGTTGCGTGAGCGCCCAGATGATATTGATGGCTTGATCAATAAAATATCAAGTAATCTATTCTTTCAGCATCATGAAAGCATAAAACTTTCATATGAGTCTAAGAAGCTTCTTAAAAACTATAATTGGCCAGGAAATGCACGACAGTTGAGTATGTTATTGCATAATCTATCGCTTTTTTTAACCGAAGAAGAACGCGAAAATATTGATGTAAAGAAAATAGAACATTATTTCCCGGAAATATCAAATAACGATTTAATCGCGGAACCTGATACTCTGCCTCAAGTATCCGATTTGAAATGTCAAAATGATATTTTACTATATGAATTAAAAGCACTCAATGATGAATTATGTAATAACGCCAAAAAAGGTGATGCGTGGAACTGCTTTCAGGCACGTCGTGGCAATAATCATGCTGGCACCAACAACCTTGCTAAATATATAAAGGATCGAAAATGTGTAATTATAGAAAATAAAGAAATACTACCGAAGCTTTTCGAGTATTTTTCCAATTCAAACTAATATGGAGCTGAAAAATGGAATTGAATGATTTACAATTATTCGATGTATTAAAAGAGGGCACGAAAAAAATAGTAGGCAGATTTGAGCTGAGCAAAAGCGATTTTACTGCCGGCTCTGTTGCTACTGCATTAATAACCAATAAAGGTAATATTTATACAGGCATCTGTCTTGAGGTTGCTTGCGGAATAGGCTTTTGTGCTGAACATGCAGCAATTGCCGAAATGCTAAAGCATAGAGAGAAAGACATATATATGTTGTTGAGTATTAAAGAAGATATGATTATTCCTCCTTGCGGGAGATGTCGCGAATTAATGTTCCAAATTAATACTAATAATGTCAACACCAAAATATGGGTTAGCGAAAATGAATTATTTCTTTTGGATAAGTTGCTGCCAGAGCGCTGGGGAACAACTGCGTGGAAATAATTTGTTGAATAAAACGTCACGGAATTTCTATATCCTCCGGCTTGAGTTCGTTCGGCAGATATTCATTTTTTTTGCTCATCTACTCAATAGCGCATTCGTATAATGTGCCACCGGCTACCCACGCACAAGCGTTAACCTGTAATCAATCGGAAAAACAAATGTGCGCAATATTACGGACACTACCTTGGTTGTACTTTTTATTTCAATTTCAAAGTGTATATTATTCATTTGCCATGGAGGGCTTATGAAACAGACGGATACATTGAAACGGCTGAATGCCGTTATGAAAGATATAAACGGCGACAATACGCAGATTTTGCAGACCTTGCAGGATCAGCTTGATTATCTGCAGGAGAAGGTCAAGATTCTAGAGGAGGTTCTCGAAGATAAAACCGGACAGGAACAGCCGGAGTTCTCCGAGGATCAGAAGCGGCGGCTGGCTCATCGCGGTCGCAAACTGAATGAATACCTTCTTGCAACCGTTGAGGGTACTTTCGCGCCGGGTACTATTCATGCTTGGTACCGGGAACTGGTCGGGAAGAAGTATGACAGCACCGGGCGTCCCGGCCAGAAAAAACGCGGCCGGAAACCGATCTCGCCGGAGATCGTCGAGAAAGTCCTGTTTTTTCAGAAACGGAATCCGGATTGGGGCTATGACCGTATCGCCGGGACCATGCGGTACCTGGGCTACGATGTTTCCGCGACGACGGTACGAAAGATTCTCAACGATCATGGTATCATCCCTGACCCGGAGCGCCGGACGCGCGGCGACTGGAAGCAGTTCATCGAAACCCAGCAGTACGTCACCGCCGCCACGGACTTCGCCACGGTTGAGCTGATTACGGAATCTGGGTTGGTTCGGGAGCATCTGCTGTTTTTCATGGATATCGGAACACGGGAAGTCCGGTTTGGCGGACTCATCCATAGGCCGGACAGCAACTGGACAGTCCAGATCGCCCGAAATATGTGCGATATGTGGGATGGCTTCATGCTGGGCAAAAAATACCTGATCCATGACCGGGATTCATTGTTCAACCGGCGCTTCGACGCCATCTTCGAGTCCATCGGCGTGGAAATCAAACGGCTGCCGGCATTCTGCCCGATGATGAACGCGCGATGCGAAAACTTCATCCGCGCCCTGAAAACGGAATGCCTGGACAAAATCATCTTTTCAACCCGCGAGCAACTCCGTCTCGCGGTCACGGAATTTTTGGAATACTGGCATCATTACCGGCCCCATGAAGGACTCGGCGGTAATATGGTTTTCCCGTATCCGCAGCCCCCGAATGGCGAAGTCGTGGAAGTCTCGTTCCTTGGCGGTCTTTTGCACGGTTACCGACGAGAGAAAATAGCCGCTTGACGGGGAAAGGGAATTTACGCAACCCCCGTAGGACACGTTTCGAGAAAAGCGAAAAAGTAGAGGGCGGAAGTTCAAATCATTTTGAACCATTTTCATGATCAGCCAGGCAAAAGCCGAAAAAGGTGGGAGAAAATGGGATTTGAGGCCATGAAACGGTGATTTTCGGCCAATAATTTCATTGAGCCATTTTCATGGCGGAGGACGGGGGTAAAGGTCGCCGGTTCAAATCATTTTTGGGCCGTTTTTGACACTCGCGAACCATGTTTTGAGCTTGTGCGAAAAATCTTCATCAAATTTCATATTTAAGCGAACAGTACCTGGAGTGATTTGAACTTTTCGCAACGTTGAGCTCAGAGAGAAAAGTTCGGATTAATTAAAACAACCCCGAGGTTAACATAAAGGTGAATTATGAGACGGCAAACATATTCGCTCAACCAATTTGCCGCTTATTTTTCTTATACGCACCGTTTCCGCCAGACGCAGAGCCGTATCCATTGCGCCCTTGAACAGCAATGTATCGCGGAGAAGGCATTTGCAGTTTTCCTCTTCTGATCCGGAACTTTTCAGAAGTCCGCTGTTTTTATCCAGTTGTTTCACCGCATTTTCAAGCTGGGAAAACACTTCAGGAAGAAGCTCCCTGAGAAGTTTTTCATCCCCCAGCTCCCGAACCGCGTCCGCCAAAGCAAAAACGGGAAAAAAATCTGCGCCGGAAAGGTATTTGCCGTCCCTCCCCCTGCCCCGGTCGAATGCCAGTTTCAAACTGCGGCGGACAAGATCATCCGCGCCGAAACAGCTGAGTGCAAAAAGCGCTTCGTTGCGGAACTCATCAACCGAAAAATGCTGCCCGCACAGCGGACCATCCACAAAGACATCCTCCATACACAATTTGAGCGCATGGCAGGAGGTATCAAAAATCCGGTTCAATTCATGATCGGAAGAGCTGAACGCTCCGCACGGAACGGCGGGATATGTTGACTCCACCAGACGGAGAGACTGAAAACGGACTTTTTCAGTCATATTCCGCAAAGTCACAAACACATAGCGACCGCCCAGTCTGGTCATGGCAGTAAAACGGTTCCACCCGGCCCGGCAGATGTAACGCAGATGTCTGAGTTCTGTCCCTTCCGGCAGAAAAACGCTTCCGTCAGGAGATATTTCTCCGGCGCCGGAAATATCCACGACTGTTCCCGCCGGAGCATGCAGCACAAAACTCCAGCAGCCGACTTCAGGCACGCCCAGGTCACAGCAAAGCTCCACATCTTTTCCCGCCACAGGATGAATGACCGTACAGCGGTCGTCGGGATAAATCAATGCTTGAATATCTTCCGCCGTCCCCGGAGGAGCATTTTCAATTTCACAATTTTGGAAACTCAAACTGCCGCCGCCGCACTTTTGAGCGCTTTCAGCAGTCTTCACACCGATGACCCGGCGGATAAGCACTTCACGGCGGGTCAGCCGGGGCGTGTCTCCGGGAACAAGTTTTTTCCAATATCCCGCCTCAGGGGAACTTACAACTGATGCCGGAACAAATTCGCCCTGAACTTCGGCGCTGTTGTCAAAAATTTCCACCTTTTCTATTTTTGACGCCCGTTCGATCCTGCCGTCCTTTCTCTGCGGTACGGCGGCGGCACGCCACGAATTATCGGAGCAGATGAAATCCGTTTTTCCATCGGCCAAAACCAGTTTGAGCAAAGCAAGAAATCCGCCGCGTCTTGAATCGGCATTTCCGCCATGAAAAACCACATCTGCTTCAAGGCGGTTGAGTCCGTTCCGGAGCATACTTGAGCAATCGATCGTATCAAACGGACAACTCTCTGAAAAATGCCGTCCCGGTCCGTCAGCGCACCACTGCCCGTTGATCCGCAAGCGGTAAACACTGTCGCAGGTAATATACAGTTCCGCCTGTCCGGGCAGCTCATCCAGCCGGAAATCCCGCTGAAACATCACCTGCATACTGTTGCAGGCATTTTCATCAAGCCATATCCAGCGCGCTGATTGCCAATCCATAAAAACTCCGAAAAAAAAGCCAAAATATATGTTTCTTATAAAGATACATCATATTTTGGCTTTTTTCAAGTAATTCAATTTTGTTACTTGCGTTTTCCGGTGACTTGTTTCGGGATATCACGCGGAATGATTTTTCCGAAAGTACAATCAGATTCTTTGCGGAAAAACTGTTTCAGCTCCTCCGGAACTTTACTGCCGGAAAAGTGTCCGGTTTTATTATTGAATATGTGATAGGATATATTGGCTGTTCCACGCGGAGATTTTTTGCATTCCGCCGCCACATCAAGAGCCGGATCGCAAACAATAAAGGGGACAACTGCCATATTGTAACAGTTTTCGATCACGATCTGCGCCGGAAGAGCCATCAAACGGATGACACATCCGTTTTCCCGGCGCATCTGACCGCAGCCGAGCAGACTGTTGAAAATCGCAACGCGTCCGCCCTGAGACCAGGGATGTGCCTTGGCGTAACCGGCATAGTTGTAAACTGCCGGAATTCCGCCGCCCTCCCCGCCGAAACGCACGGATTCTGCTTCAAAGCGGTCATAATTATCGACCCAGCGGGCGTTATGATAATAAAGCGGTCCCTTGTCGGGATTGGCGGAGGGAGTCAGACAGCAGAACGCCAGACGCATCGTTCCGTAGCGGTTGATGAACGCGGCACCGTCGGCAAGCTGCGGCTGAGCCTGATCGACCCAGCAGTTGCGGATTTCCATCAAATCCCCGTAATTCTGAACACAGCGTTTGTTTTTGGAAAACAGACATCCCTCGATAAGAGACTGGGAAGAGAGATGATCCACCCCTTTTACCGGTTCAAGTTTCACTGCCATTTCCTCCGCGTAGAAAAATTGACAATCGCGGATCGTTATCATGGTTTTGTCAACATTTTTATTGGCAAAATTCAGCTGGACACCGGCTCCGGCAAATGACATTTTTTCAATCACAGTCCGGTGCGGATGTATCCGGAACATGACCCCGTCATCCGGTCCGTACCATTTGATCATCGGGGAACTGTCTTTTCCGGAAAAGGAAACATTGCTGCCGACCGTGATCGTACTGCTGATTTTATAAACGCCGTGGGGAAAAGTAACGTTCACGCCCGTTCCATAATAACTTGACTGGGGATGTCTGCCGTGATTGCGGAAATAACGCACCTTTTGCGCGGCGGCCTTGAACGCTTTCTGAATTGCCTCTGTATCATCCGTTTTCCCGTCCCCTTTTGCACCGAATTTTTTGACATTGAATTCAGATGCGGCAAGGGAAACGCCCAGCACAAAACAAAGGATAAAAATATTGATTTTCATTTTTTCTTACCTTTCGGAGCCAGGCGCGGTTTGGCATTGAAGCCAAGTTCACGGATCTCAAGCGTACTTCCCGCGTCAGCATAGATGTAATGATGAGCTTTCTTACCCCGGCGCGGGATGTAAGTTCTGCCGATGTAATAAATGCGGAATGTCAGCGTTTTTTTGCCTTTGAGTGCCGGAAGCTGTTTGGAAAAATCCACCTCATACCTGCCGGTATGACGCTGCTGCGCCCGGAATGCATGCATCAAACCGGTCTCTTCGTCAATCAGTTTGATGGCAAATTGAGCCGGACTTGATGAATAAAAATCCATCAGCAGGAAAGGCGTCTTATCCAGATCAACTTTAACATGCTGCAAATCCACATGCGGCGCATCTTTTGAACTTCCCGGCCAGCGGCGCATGATGACAGCCGGCTCAGACTTGCGGACGACGCTCAGGATTTCGCTGTTTTTGAAAACAGAACCATCCATATTGCCGACGGCTTCAAGTTTCACACCTTTCTGAGAAAGGATATCGACATCACAGCTGCCCTTGACGGGAGTAATTTTCAAATCTGCAACTTTCTTTGCAACAGCCGCATCATCAAGAAATCCCGCAGGAAGCGGCAGAGGATGACACACCGGATTTTTCAACAGTTCCGGCAGACCGCTGTCTGACAATCCGACATTATTGGCAAGCAAGTAGCGGAAATTTGTCCGGGGTCCGTAAAAATATTTTTTCAAGTCAAGAGCCGGATTGACCTTGACTCCGCCGCTCAAAGTCAGACGGCAGTTTTCAAGTACGATCAGATTGGGAACCTCTTCACAATAAACGCCGCAGTTACGCAGTAAACTGGTATGTGCGCTGATTTCACAATCCCGCAGGATAACTGATTGCGGCATATTGTTGTTGTATTTTTTAAAGTTGTAAACCGCAGTAAAACCGCCGCCTTCAGCTCCGAATCGGCAGCCGTTGGCGGAAAGAGAACCGTAATTGTCGATCCAACGCTGATTATTGCCGTTGCAAAGCGGAACGCCGAGCAGATTATCAACGGTCATCACGCCATGCCGGTTGACAATAACAGCCCGGTCACGCATATTTTCGGGATTCATGATCCACACATCGCGGATAACCGTCCAGTCACTGTCGCTGTCAACTGCACTCATACAGCGGATGAATTCACAATTTTTCACCGTAAAAAGAACGCTCTGCGCACCGTGGCGGGTTGTCAGCGCACTCTCTGAAGTGTGGAAAAAGCGGCAGTTATCCACGAAAAACAGACTTTTGTCGGTGTTGTCATTGAGAACAGAAACATGTCCTTTTCCGCCGTTGAAAGTGATTCCGGTAACCCGGATCGACCAGAAGTCCGTATAATAAAAGGAGATCGCTTTGGGGTCCTTCTGGGTGATAACGGCATCTTTTCCGCGCAGAGAGATGTTTCTGAGCGTGATCTGACCGTTCAAACGGTATGTTCCCGGCGGAAAATACAAAGAACGGTTGTCATACACATTTCTCTGAAGTTTGACCGCCGCATCTGCCGCTTTCTGAATTGCAGCAGTATCATCGCTCTTTCCATCGCCCTTTGCGCCGAAATCTTTCACATTGACTTCGGCGGCAAACAGGATACTGCCGATGATACACAGCAGTAAAATTGCAAATTTTTTCATCTTGTCACCCATTTATTCCACTTTGTCGTTGCCGAACCAGAGAACATAATCCTGCGCTTCGGTCGGGAAGTCTTCCGGAATGGTTCCGCGCAGAGACTGGACATGTCCATCCACCATCAGCGTGTTGATCTGACCGCTGTGGCGGTAACTTGCCCCCTGCAGAGCCGAATAAGAGACTGCAGTAACACGGTCACGCTGTTCAAGGATATAACACTTGGAAGCATTGCCCGAAGTCGGATAAGTTGACGGGTCCTGAGTGGGAGCCATCTGCAAATCACCGACAGCAAGCGCACGGGTCGGATATTTGAGCTTGGTCAATTTCGTTGCGCCGTAAAGTTTCTGGTTATTTCCGCGCCAGGCAAACAAACGGGTGTTGATACCGTAGTTTCCGCCGGACAGGAACGGTTTGTAACTGGGACAAATGACAATTCTTACGCCATTGACACTTCTCTGTTCGCCCATCATCAGGTTGATGAAACCGTTGCGTTCAGGGTTTGATGATGTTGTCACATGCCAGACGCCGCGGGATTCATTTGCCGACGGAAGCCAGCCATCGTATGCGTCAACATACAAGTGCGCCGCTGTTCCGATCTGCTTTTCATTGTTGCGGCACGAAGAAGCCCGTCCAGCCTCCCGCGCTTTCTGCAATGCCGGCATCAGCATCGCCGCCAATATCGCAATGATTGCAATAACAACCAGCAGTTCAATCAAAGTAAAGTTGGCGGACCCCTCTCTCCTTTTCAAGAAAAGCGGTAAAGTTTTTGCTGACGCAAAAACAGTTTTGAGTTGACGGCAATATTGTGCAGTAAGTACGATGTTATTTTTTACCTCAAAAGCCGATTCACGAAGTGCATTACAGAAAAAATATTTCATGTTTTTCATCATTACCAGACATCTCCTGCTTTATTTTGAAAAATCAAAGTTCATTTTCCAGCTTCCGGATTCAGAAACCTCTCCGGCAAGTTCGATGCGCCAGAGTTTATTCCAATTCTTTTTCATGGCGGCATCCAGACGGTCTTCCTCCACGACGGCGGTGATCTTCAAATTGCTGACGGTCATTTTACCGCAGGACCATTTGAGAGAAGTGTCGGAAAGTTTTTCGGGTTTGACTGCCGTGAAAAGGGTGATTTCAATTTTCTTTTTGCCTTTGACCTGAGCTGTATCGCAGATTTCCACGTTTCCGGTTTTGCGGTCAAGAAAGACCTTGCGGTCAAGTTTTCTGATACCGGTATCGGAGGGGTAGGCATTATCCAGCAAAGCACCGGCGGCGGAATCTCCGTCAAGGGTGATTTTTGCAGTGTAACTGGCATCGCTTTCCTGACCTTTGCCGTCAAAACGCGGTGCATTGTGTCCGGAGGAGTTGTTGTTCCAGAGGGTATAGCGTTTTGTGCTGAAAGTCACAGCAGTATAAACGCCGGAGCCGACATCAATAATCAGCGGTTTATTGCGGCGCATCAGGGTGAAATGTCCCAGGTCAAGATGATTGTGACTTTCGGCATTGTGTCCGCCCTTGAGAGAGACCACTGTTCCCTTTTCAGGATTTGCTGTTTTTTCGCGGAGAATACATATTCCCATGTTGTACCAATAATTCACCGCCGGAAGATCTGCGGGCAAATTCGTTTCCGGAATCCGGGTAAAGAGCGTGACCAGAGCACCGTCAAGTTCCGTTACTTTGGAAGCGGCAGGTGCACTGCTTTGCAGACGCTGAGCCAGTGCCAGCATGGAAGAACTTTTGACAAGCTCTGCCGTGAAAGCAAGGAACTGCGCGTTGGCGGGGATCCTCGGACCGGCATCATTGGTGCTCAAAAAGAAGTTGCCGCTCAAATTCATGCCGGGAAGATATTCGCACATACGCTTTAATTTGCTGTCATCAAACAACTTGCCCTTCGTACCGAGCCGGTGATCCAGAAGATGCAGAAGCTGGATGTATTTTCCCGGAGCATGCCGCCAGTAGGAGGGTCCCTCATTGCAGCCGCCGTCATCCGGATAACGGTTGTAAAAACGGCGGGCTATTCCAAGATATGTGTTGATGAATTTCGCCAACCGTTCCGGCTGGTCATCCAGCAGATAAACTGCGCTGCCGATCAGATTTGAAGCACACCACGGCGTCCAGTTGTTTCTGCCGCAGAACCACCAGGTGTTTTCATCATTGAGTGTTTCCGCAGGTTCGATGATCCGGCGGACAAGTTCCATTTTAAGGCGCTGTACCAGAAACGGAGATTTTGCGGTAAGCTCCGGTTCAAGCAGAGCAAGAACATCACAAAGCAGTCTGCCGGTGCCGGCGCTGAAAATATCGATTTTGAACCGACCGGGATCCGGAAAAAGTTCTTCATCCGGCATTCCTTCGTGCGCCGGAACACACCATACCGGCTCGGAAAGTATCTGCCAGATGCCTTCGATGATCTCATCCAGAAAACGTCCTTTATATTCGCAGCATTCGGCAAGGGTCAGATCGACCATCCGGAAACGCTTTTCCCAGTAAGGCGTTTCGTATGATTTACGATCACCGTTTCTGCGGAATTTCATATAATCAACGGCAGTCAGCCGCGGCCAGGGCTTTTTCAAATCTTTTTCAGCAGTTCCGATCAAACCGGCACGCACATCCGGAGAGATACTTTTCCACGCTTTGCGCTCAGCGCCCGGAGGAAAAAGCGGCGTTGCCGGTGTTTTTTTCAGACGGCAGACGATTTCCTGTTCTGTCAAAAAATCAGTGGAACCAACATTTTCACGCACTCCTGTGCAGCCATTTGTCATTAGAATCACCCCGGTCAAACCTATGGTTGTCAATATTTTGTTTTTCATTATCTATCTCCTTATAATTAACGCATTGAACTCTTTCTCACAATCAGATCAGGCTCGATCATGTCATGGCATATGCCTCCGGCTTCAAGCATATCAAATGCTTTGGAGGCAAGTTGTTCAGACATATCCGACAAGGTCGTTATCCTGTAATCAAAACGGTATGTCCAGCCGGTATTGCTGCAGGCGGAAATCATCAGATCCTCCGGAACTTTCAGTCCCAGTGCACCTGCGTGGCGGATCATGCAATAGGCAAGATTGTCGTAAGTGGTAATGATGCCGTCAAATTTCCGTAAAAGCTGTTCAGCCTCCGGCAAACCGATACTTTCTGTGGCAAAATCATTAGGCGGGGTACTGTTCCGGACACAATAAAGTGTCGGCGGTGCGATTCCGGCGGCTTTTGCCGCACGCGAAACACCCCGGAAAAACTTTCTGAACATCAATTTTTCGCAGACTTTTTCATCTTTGAAAAGAACAGGATCGATATAGCCGGAAAGAATCAGCAGTTTCCGGCAGCCGTTTTCAATGAAATGTTCAGCGATTTTTTCCGCACCGGCTTCAAAGTCGATCAAAAGGGAACTGCCGGGTGGATCATTGGTTCCGGATAAATCAGTAAGAGCTACGGAACGGACATTTTTCCAATTATCCAGAAACGGTTCTCTGCGATAACAATATCCGTTGTAAAGTACGCCGCGGATGGGGGCTTTGAGAGTCCGGGTCAATATGGATTTTTCCTGCAATGTCAGCTTGACATATTTTTCGGGAGCAGGCAGATTGACCGGCAGCAGACTCCGGCGGAAAGCCTCTTGCCGCAAGGCATTGAAAGAGTCATTTCCCAAAATGGAATAAAGCGGCATCAGAAGAAGTACCATGCTGGAAGTCAGATTTGCAACCTCCTGCACATCGGTATTGACAAAGGTACCGGCTCCTTTTACACAACGGATCAAACCTTCATCCTGCAGCTGCCGGAGTACCGGTTCGATCGTCCGGTGGCTCACGCCGAAATGCCGCGCAAGATCAAGTTTGAAAGGCAGCTGCCCTCCGGCAAAGGTTCCGCTTAAAATCGCCTCGCGCAACTCTCCGCCAATGGCTTCTTTTTTAGTTGTCTCATGCCTGGGATTCACTTGACACCCGCAAATTATGTGGTTTGCACATGTTGTTTACTGCTATATAATACAGCAATGCCAGGTATTTGTCAAGAGCTTATTTTAAAATTCCAGCCGCAAAAAATCAAAAATAATTTTTCCCATGCTAAAAAGCGTCGCTGAATTTTTCAAAAATCAGGCGCTGAAATTCCATTTGCGCATTGCGCGATTACTTTTTCGATTGTAACGGGGGTATCAGTCAGGCAATTTCGGAACAGAACCATTACGACGAATCCAATCGGATTTGAATTTTCCCAAGCACCTCCGTATCCGTCGCCAATTCGGAGAAGGTTTGAGTCCTGAAAGATTCCGCCAGCCTGATGACGAAATTTTTGATCGTCCGAAAGTGCTTGAGGGTGCTTTCCGCAACGACCGCCAAATACAATTTGACCAGATGGGGGAACTGTGCAAATTCTTTGACAATAAACTTCTTCTGCAGCTTCGGAAACAGATCGCTCCTGATCATCAACTGATGCAAAATATGTGCAATCTGCAACAGATAGTAGTAATTCTTCATTGCAAAACCGATCGTTCCGAAATTGTGTTCCAACTGATACCCGCCGTTTTTCTGAATATTGAACGCTTCTTCAATTGTCCATCGGCAACGAGCCTCCTTTGCTAATTGTGCGACATTATATTTATTGGGCCTACTGTCGGTGATCCAGGCAAAACACGTTGTTTTTATCCCGTCTTCGCCGACAGCGGTCTCCCTGCAAATGATCAAGTGGGTGCGCCGTCCTTTGTGTTGCCGGTTCAACGCCCAGGTGAAATGCTGGTACACTCCCGGTTCGGGAGAATAATCAACGGCTTGTTCGGGGCGAAACATCATTTGGATGTCTGCATCTTCACGCAACAGCGGAAGGTTGCCGTCTTGCAGAGAGATAAAATACCCCCACTGATTTTCCCCGCATATTCCGAGGACTCTTTCGTTCGGATAAAGGCCATCGAGCAACAGGCAGACAGGCAGGCGCGGAAAACGCTGTTTCAATATTTCTGCCAGACGATAAAATGCTTTGAGTTCGCAATCCTGTTTGTCATACTCCTCTTCATTTTCAATGAATACCGTCGCCAGTGAAAGCCCAATGCCATCATGACCGACAAGTTTTGCCTCAAGCACACAGTAATAACTGTAGATCTCGCCTTTGATCTTTTTGTAGACGGCGCCGGGATGCTTCCCTTTCTTCGTGTAGAGATGAACGCCGTCAATCGCGATCATAAATTCGCCGCTTGAATTGCGGTATTTATCCAATGCGCGGGAATGGATCAGACGTTTTATCATCTTGCCGGGAACCAATTCCAGAGAATCGGCGGGATTCATAATCTCCATAAAGCAACTCATCGCTTCGGCGGTGGCCACCCGCTCTTCACCCGTGCCGCTGAGAGTCAGCATATTGTGAAAAAACTCCATGCTGCGCCGCTCATTTTCAAGTTGGCTACGGCTGCCGTGATGAAACAGGAACATGCATAGGCCGAGCCAAATGTAATGTCCCGGAGAATAAATAACCCGGTCAGGGCGGCGCGGGTCTTCAATATCGGCCAAATACCCATTGAAGTCCGGAAAAAAATGGTCGAGGATGATTTTTATGATGTCCGCTTTAACCGGTTCAGGCGCTCGAGGTTTTTGTTTACGGCCTGCCTGGTGCTTACGTGCCGCCTTATTATCTGTTCGCTCAGCGACGAGATTTCCTTGAGTTCCCGTTTGATCCTGCGATGCTCTTCCACCCACTTCGTCACCTCCTCAACCAGATCCACCGGTACATAAAGACTTTTGGTTTTGCCGCAAACTTTTTTCGTCAATACGTGAGAGATATGTTTCTCCCCCTGGGCGCAACAGCAATTGGGGTTGCCACAGGTCACACGTATTTTCGTCAAAGAACCTTCGATAAAAGGTTTGCTGTCGGCCAGTCGTTGAATTGCCGCATTGCGCCGTGTCTTCAGGACGTTGACTGAAATTCCTTTTTCCTTGCTCATTTTTGACCTCCCGTGTCGTTATTTTTAAATTATACGTTGATATACGTATAATATTTCAAACGAAAAAATCAAGCGCGAAAAAAGATTTTTCCAAAAAAATTTGGCTTGCACTCGGCTTCCGCTCAGATTAGCGCGAAGAATATTCTGATTTTTTTGGGCTGTTTAAAATTCAGCAAAAAAAGCGGCTTAAAAAAAGTATTGCCTGCGCCCGTGGGTGTACTTTGCGCCCCTTTACCACTGCGGTCGGGCACCCCCCTGCGGCTATTCAATGACGCCCCAACAACTCTCAGAATTCCCAGAATTCCCAGAATTCCCATAATTCCCAGACAGGCGTCGCCCAGCTCTACTTGCGTGCAACAGTGGGCATCAAGCAAATTTTGTGGTATTCCTGTACTCGTGGGAATAGCTCTTGGGCGCTCAAGTGTTGCTCAAAAAAGTATTGCCTGCGGCTCACTTTTTTTTGCAACCTCGCGCCCTGCGAGGTGGTATCGCCGTTTTGCAAAACGGCGATGTAGTTGCGCTCAGCTGCGCTTCGCTTAGATTTCGCCGCCTGAGGGCGGCGACCAGCGTTCCGCCGCTGGACCGCGTCCGGGTGGCACCCGGTGGCGGATATTTTTTTTATTTTTTTTGCCCGTTACCACAGCGTCCGGGCAAACCCCTGCGGCTATTCAATGACGCCCCAACAACTCTCAGAATTCCCATAATTCCCAGAATTCCCATAATTCCCAGACAGGCGTCGCCCAGCTCTACTTGCGTGCAACAGTGGGCATCAAGCAAATTTTGTGGTATTCCTGTACTCGTGGGAATAGCTCTTGGGCGCTCAAGTGTTGCTCAAAAAAGTATTGCCTGCGGCTCACTTTTTTTTGCAACCTCGCGCCCTGCGAGGTGGTATCGCCGTTTTGCAAAACGGCGATGTAGTTGCGCTCAGCTGCGCTTCGCTTAGATTTCGCCGCCTGAGGGCGGCGACCAGCGTTCCGCCGCTGGACCGCGTCCGGGTGGCACCCGGTGGCGGATATTTTTTTATTTTTTCAGCGCCAGATACCGATGGTGCCGCGTCGCACCGCCGAATTCTGCGGTCTCAGCAGATGCCGGCAGGAAAACAGCACCGACCCCGACGGCTCCCACCTCGAACGCACCAGATTCAGCTGCGCCAGCAATTCATCCGCTCCCCATCCCGGCGTCCCGAAACGGTACAGCGCGTGTCCGATATATAATTTCACACCCGTTCCGCGCACCAGCTGGCACCACCAATCCAGCACCACCGTAAATGATGCCTTCGGATGCATCCTGTGCCAATAAATCTGCGGAACGATATAGTCCACGTATCTCTTCTGCACCCACAATCTGCTGTCCGCAAAAAGTGTGTGATATGACTCCTGTCCCTTCGTCCGCGATCCACCGGGACACGCCGGAGAATAATTCGCCCATATTCCGAAAGGACTTATCCCGAACCGCACTTTCTGCCTTTTGCCGTAATTGATCTGATTTATCACCCGGCGCACCTGGGCAATCAATGTGTTCACATTCCGTCTCCGCCAGTCTGCCTGCACAGATGACAGCGTAACGCCGTGACGTCTCGATGAATCGGTGATGGGGAAAATTTATCTTTTTTCGTGATTTCGGCATTTGATAATGGTTTTTTGGATGGTATTTTAATCGTTAATGCGCCTTTGGATTCGCCGAAGGTGGTTAACATAAAGGTGAATTATGAGACGGCAAACATATTCGCTCAACCAATTTGCCGCTTATTTTTCTTATACGCTTTTCCTTTCTTTGAAGATTATTTCTTTAATAAACAGAAAACGGGATCTTTTTCTGTTTCTCACACAAGTTCCTTACAAGAGTTTTGCAACACTCCAGTAATCATTGGTCAGGATCGTATCAATCCCCATTTCCAGCAGTTTCGCAGCTTCTTCCGGATCATCACAATAGAAGAAATTACAACGGATTCCGCAACTTTTTGCTTTACGGATCATCTCCTCATTGTAATACGGCGCAAAAAACTGCACTTTGCTGCAGCGGTATTCTATGGCCCGCTCCACGATCTGCCAGGGACCGGGGAACGCCCCCATGCACCTGGGAATATGCGGAGCGTATTTAAGGGCAGACTCCATGACAGAGGGATCCCCCATGAAATAAATATGTTCCTGCTGATCATAGTCATGGATCAGTTGAAGAAGTTTCTCCATCTGCAGGCGGTCATACTCCGGTGCACCCTCTTTTTCCTCCGTCTTCAAATGCAGATTCATAATGGTGTGGCGGGCAAATTTGCAGAGGACTTCTTCAAAGGTTGTGATCTTCAACCCTTTGAAACGCTCACTGAAACGGCTGCCGAAATCCAGAGCCTGCAATTCCCCGAAACTCTTTTCCCCGATCAGACCCATTCCATTGGAAACCCGTTCCAAATGATCGTCATGTACCACCACCGGGATCCCGTCTTTTGTAAAACGGACATCCAATTCAATTTCGGCAGCACCCAAAGCAATGGCAGAACCGAAAGCGGCAAGGGAGTTTTCCGGAGCCACAGTATTGAAACCGCGGTGCGCACAGATCCGGGGATAGGGAGCTTTTGCATCCCCTTCCATAGTCATACTGCCGCAGGGACGGTATGTCCAGGTGGCGCGTGCCTGTTCCACAAACTTTTCATTGGGAATGAGTTTCCCTCCGAAGCTATTGGAGCGCATATATTTATATTTAATATCCTCCACTTCCGTACTGAATACGCCGCACCGGTTTCCATACTCGCCAAGAATCGTTCCATCCGGAGCTACGCACATGGAATTGCCCCCCAGGGGAGACTCCGACCCCATGGAAACGGAGGAACGCAGCACATAGGCATTGCAGTTGAATGCCAGAGAAACGTTCTGCATCCGGAGAATATCTTTGCGTTCTGCCCGCTGGAAAGAGGAAACCAGCACCACATCCAATTTCTGACGTGCAAGCTGTGAAACATATTCTGTAAAATAGGTATCGTAACAGATCAGAAATCCGAATCTTATGTTATCCACCTCCACCACTGTGGGGGCACGGAACGACCGCGTATATTCCTCATCCAGAAGATTCACATTCTTTTCCGCCCGCGGAAGATGCTGTTTGAAGAAACGTCCTGCACTTTTTCCGGAACGGTCAAAGATCTCTGTTGTATTACGGAAAAGTCCCGGTTCCGCTTCGCACACATAATTGACAGCCACGATGGCATTGCAGCGGATTGCGGCTTCCCTGGCAGCCTTCAGCAGAGCAGGAGTATGCTCTACGGCAAAGGGAATACACCTGCCTTTTTCAAAAGATCCGGGGGCATTGGTATATTCCGGAGTCAGGATCACATCGCAGGAACCGTCACACTGCTGAAGAAGTTCCACTGCCATGGCAGCAGAAGAATCAGCCTGTTTTTCATCAGTTCCGAAAGGAATTTGGAGAGCACAAAGTTTCATAATCAGACAATCCTTGCAATAACGTAAATTCAACACTCTTGTGGAATGTAGCACATACACTGTTTTTTTCAACAGAAAACAGGAAAACACCTTTCAGATTTACGCAAAAAAACATCCGGAAAAACTCTTGAATAAAAGCACCCCGGCATTATAGTACCGCCATTGGGCAAACAGAAATCAGGGAGTTTGTATGAAAATCGCCACTTTTTCCAGAAATATCACCCCGCCGCCGGGAACACCGATCGCAGGATACGGTCTGAACGATGTAACTGTCCTGAAACATGATGAACTCACTTTGCAGGGACTCTGTATGGATGATGGCGAAAAAAAAGTCCTGCTCATCAGTTATGATCTGATCGGCATGGATCAGGAGGTCGTCTCCCGGATCCGTTCCGGCTGTGCGGAAAGGATCGGCGGTACCCAGGCGGATGTGATGTTAAGCTGTACCCACACCCACGGAGGGCCGCATACCCGGCTTCACCCTCAGCGGGAACGGGATGAATCTGCCACGGAATTTGTTATTCAGCAGACTTTTGATGCACTTGACTCGCTCCGGGAAGAGGACTTCAAAGAAGGAGATTTTTCCTGTTACACCAGTCATGTCAAGGTCAATATGAACCGCCGTTATACGGGACCGGAGAATGTCTGCAAAATGCTTTTTTCCAACTGTGATCTGGAAGGATTGGCGGATGGTTTCACCGATGATGAACTGGGGGTTCTCAGTTTCATCGGGAAAGACCGTTCCGTGTTGGAAATGATCCTCAATTATGCGGCACATCCGCTGGTGAGTCATTCTGCCTGCACAGATGACAGCGTAACGCCGTGACGTCTCGATGAATCGGTGAT
>ENA-UOOH01000876-UOOH01000876.1-fermentation-metagenome-genome-assembly--contig:-NODE-876-length-31928-cov-236.094280_pt1 | contig 31928 bp, 21 predicted proteins | sample MGYA00245778_ERZ724025 | MGnify/ENA primary metagenome ERZ724025 (study PRJEB28704, sample SAMN03018313) | fermentation metagenome | biome: anthropogenic terrestrial biome; feature: soil...
TCCTTTCTTGCGTAAAAACATCGCTATACAGTATCAGGAATTTGAAACTTTAGAAGACTATTTATTCAGTTAAATTTCAGATTTAAAGTGGCACTTTTCCGGGCTTCTTTAGATTAAGCGATTATTTTTCTTTTGGGGAGAGTTTCTGATTCAAGCGACGCTTTTTCAAATGAATTACTGATCAGGGAAAGCTGTCAGAAACTGGACTGCCGAATACGAAATGAAAATCTTGCCTTTGATCAATTCAGTTGAAATATATTTTTCCTGCCGGCGGTCTGCTTAAATCTCCCCCGAACACGTTTGTTAATGTAAAGTTAAGAAAATCTAAATTGAAAAATCTGTGATTTTTGCATCTTTATAAGGGGCACTTTGCAGGGCTTCTTTAGATTAACCGATTATTTTTCTTTTGGGGGGAGTTTCTGATTCAAGCGAAAACATGTTAACCGAATTCAGTTTTCATTGAATCTCTCCGAAACTGGATCGCCGAATAAGAAATAAAAATCTTCGCCCATAAACAATTCAGTTAAAATATATTTTTCCTGCCGGCGGTCTGATTAAATCTTCCTCGAATACGTTTGTTAAAATAAGTGAACTTGAAAACCCGTGATTTTTGCAACTTTAGAAGGAGCCCTTTGCAGGGCTGATCTTTTAGATCAAACTGATTCTTTTCTGTTAGAGGATTGTTTTAAAAGTGAAAACCTGTTAACCAAATTCTGTTTTCAGGAGCTATCAGAAAATAGGCTGTTGTCTCTTCTGCAAACTATATCTAGAAATTGTTCTTATTTGAGAGATTGTGTTTCTATTTTTATGGATACATTTATATATTTTGGGTGCCATGTACGTGTGTTGACAAATAAAGAGACGTATAATAATCTGTTATTAAAAACCAATTTTTGTTTTTAATCAAAGAGTTCTATACAATCTTATTTTCAAACAATTAACAAAAACTAAAACAAGGTGAAACAAATATGGCTTTTAATGACAGAAACTTCAGAGGAAATTCTAATTTCGGCGCTCCCAGAGAAATGCACAAGACAAAATGTTCTGATTGTGGTGTTGAAACCGAAGTGCCTTTTAAACCTGACCACGAAAGACCGGTTTACTGCAGAGAGTGTCTTCCTAACCACAGGACGCCCAGAGAAAACCGCAGATATTAAGTGTAATTTGTATAATTTAAGTTTACATCAACACTTATTTCTTTTCTACTTTTTTAAAATTCACATAGATTCAGAATATACATTTTAAGTGTGAACTTCTCTTCACGTTCAACTCAGTTTTAATATATTTTTCCGGCCGGCGGACTGCTGAAATCTTCCCCGAATACATTTGTCAAAAGCAAAAATCAAACGTCCTTTTTTCCGTGCTCGGATAGATAGTTCTTAACTGCACGTTTTGAACTATACCATATTTTCCCTATTTTTACTGCATCTAGGAGCCCCTGTCTAGCTCGCAGGCTGAGATATTCCTGAGAATAAGGAGTTTCTATGGCAAGTTCTTTTAGAGGCAGTAGTTCGTCGTTTCCTCCTGAAATGGAGAGATATAGGGTCAAGTCTTCATCCACGGCTTTTGCAATGAAATTAGCAAATGGTACTAAGTTTCCAGCATCTGCGGCTCTGAGTGATTTGTAATATTTTCCTCGATCCTCTTTTTTGAGTACTACAGGAGGATAATCTCTTGCCATCAAATATAGATTTGTGAGAAGCCGGGCCACTCGGCCGTTTCCATCACTGAAAGGGTGAATTTCAACAAATCTGTGATGCAGAAAGGAAGCTGTTTCAATTGGATGTTCCTTGCTTTCGGTTATCTTTTCAATAAGTTCATCCATCAGTTTAATTATCTTTGACCAATCAGGTGGAGTCTTTACTGCACCTGCTATTCTAACATTTCTTGTGCGGTACCTTCCGGCATCCTCAAGTATGCTTCTGGTTACAATTTCATGGATCTCCTGAATTGTAACATGGTCTATTGCACGTTTTTTCTTTGCTAACTCTTCCATCCGGTCAAAAGCTTTTGCATTGTTGCTTGCTTCAAGATGTTCTCTAAGCGATTTTCCGCCAATAGTCAGTCCTTCCTCCAAAACAAGTTTTGTCTCCTGGAGCGTCAGTGTATTTCCTTCTATCGCATTGGAGTGATAAGTATGAACCAGCCTCATTTCTTCATGTAACCTTGCTAAAGCATCTGCAGGAATAGGCCGCATGAAGTTTAGCTGTTCCATTTTTTCATTTATTCGTGCAAGAAGTTCTTCTTGAATCAGGGGAGTATCGGTATTGGCCATATTGTTACATATCCGATATATTCTCCTCTATTATATATTGGTATCGGTAATTTTTGGAGTTATCCGATACAGAAATTTCTTGTTTATTTCACCTCAGTTAAAGTATATTTCTCCTGCCGGCGGTCTACTGAAATCTTCCTCGAGTACGTTTGTAAGAAAAGAGAAATTGAAAACTCGAGATTTTTGCAGATTTAAAAGGAGCACTTTGCAGGGCGACGAGTTTTGCTTTATCGATATCAACCGGAATCATAATTTCAAGCATTTTTATATATTCCATAAACTCTAGCCATAAAGTTTTCTCTCATTTGAGAAAGTGTGTCTTTATTTTTATAGAAAGATTTATATATATTGGGTGCTAGTTAGGTGTATTGAAAATAAAGAGACATATAATACATCTGTTGTTAAAAACCAATTTTTGTTTTTAAACAAAGAGTTCTATACAATCTTATTTTTAAACTATTCGCTAAAGCGGAGGTGAAACAAAAATGGCTTTTAATGACAGAAATTTCAGGGGAAATTCCGGAGGTTTCCGCGGTAACAGCGGACCAAGGGAAATGACAAAAGTGACCTGTTCTGACTGCGGTGTTGAGACCGAAGTACCGTTCAAACCAACCGAAGGCAGACCAGTATACTGCAGGGAATGTCTTCCTAACCACAGGAAGTTCTAAAGATAATCTGCATCAGGTGTTAATTTTGTAATTATTTTACATTAACTCCTGATTCATCTTTTCTTTTTGTTTTTTGGTTAATCTCTTTGTTTCTTTACTTCTTTCCACATCACGCAGCAAGGAAAAGTAGGAACAAACCGACATCGAGAATGAGAACCTGCACGAATTATTCAACATTGGACTTATGTAAAAAATAATTAAAGTTCATTAAGGAGGAATTAACCTGGCTAATTACAGAAGCACTATTAGAAAAAGAAGATTAGGATCCATAAAACCAGTAAACTCAGGAGATACCCCTGAAGTATCCAGGGTACGAATCCCCCGAAAGGACAGAAATGAAGTCCTGGCAACGGTTTCTTGTTTACTCGGCTCGAAAAGGGTAACACTTCAGTGTATGGATGGGATTGTCCGCATGGGCAGGATTCCGGGCTCTAAAAAGAAGAGGATGTGGATCCGCGAAGGCGATGTTGTCATAGCCAATCCCTGGGAAGTTCAGGACTCCAAAGCCGAAGTAACCTGGAAATACACAAGGCCTCAGGTTGAATGGCTTGAGCGGAAAGGCTACATTAATTATTGATTTAAAGGTATCAGAATAAAAATGCCTGATAAAGGTATCTGAAATAAAGGTGTTTGAAAAAGATGCCTGAAATCCATATTTTACTTTTCTGCAGGAGCGCGTCTATATTGACGCGGGAAAGGTTCTGTAGACGACGATTTATTGATATATTTTATACTTTAGTGTTTATAATTACTAAAGAAGGATGCTGAAATTTCTTTTTTATTCCCTCTTAATTCCATTCTAATATATATTTTTCCTGCCGGCGGTCTGCTGAAATCTTCCCCGAATACATTTGTAAGAAAAGTGAACTTGAAAACCCGTGATTTTTGCAGATTTAAAAGGGGCACTTTGCCGGGCTTCTTTAGATTAAGCGATTCTGTGAATAAAGTGGGTAGAGAACATTATATTTTACAGAACTTTCGCTACACTGCCTGATATTAGGATCTAACCAAGAAGTTAGTATTTTTATTTTGAGTGTATTTTCCTATATTTTAAAACACTTTCATTTAGCTTGTTAGATAAATGATTAGAATAACAGAACTCTGAAATCGTCCAAACAACGAAGAAAATTGGTGCTACTGTCATACATCCTAATGTAACATTACTAAATATCCTCAAAAATACTATTATATTGTAGGCAACCAAAACAAGAATCGTAAATACTCCTATATTGACATTCCATTTATATAAAAAGACGACTTCATCCAATATTTCATTTCTCAATAATAGTTCATAAAAACCATTCTTAGAATCATTAACAATTTCCTTTGAAGAACTTCGTGATTGATAGCAGAATACAACTAGCAATGCAATAATAGAAAACGATATACCAACTATCCATACTCTTAATTCAAAGACATTAACGTTCTCATTGAATGGATTGAATATGAATAAGTAAAAGGCACTTAGTAGTAATCCAAAATATATGCCTATATCTTTATAAAAATGTTTTTTGTATAGAAGTACATCTTTAATCATTTACTAGTTCATCCTCTGAGAAGATATACTTTTTAAAAATAGTTAGCAATGCGAGGGCAAATTGAGTTTTTTCTTCTGTTAACATTTCATCAATTCGTTTTTTTATGGCTTTGTCTTTTAAGCTTATTTTTTCAAAGTTACCATCTGGATTTTGACCTATGATTACACTATCTCCATATCCTGAATCGGCTATCGAAACACCGCTCATAACATGACTATCTAAATCTCTTGAAAGGCCAGTTTGTTTTTCGGATTTAAATTTAGCCGATAAAACATCCGTTTGTTCTTTGTCTAATAATGCTTCTATTTTGTCAAAAGTTGGTTTGGGACATGGATTAGACTTTCTTATGTTAATTAGATAGACTTCTACTAACCTAGAAAATGAATTAATCTTTTCAAAAATATCAAAGTCGTCTTTTTGATAGTGAATTTCTATTTTTGAGAATAACTCTGATGCATTAAGATGATACAATTTTTTAAAATATTTTATGAAAGAATCATCGTTTATTTTATGATTATTAGTAAACGCAATTGATAAATCACTGAAGACAACAAATTTACTTACTGCAAATAATTCGTCAATGATTTCAGGATCATATGTTAAAGTTTCTTTATCCACTAAAACATCATGTTTTGAAGATAACTTCGACTTATATAACTCGCCATATATAGCACGTGAGTTAGGTATTTCTAACAAGTCCACTTTTTTAAAGTGATATAAAAAAGACTCCGATGAAACTGCCACATTACCCTTTAATCCATCATATATTACATCCAAAGGGTTTTCTTTTCCAAAAGACTTATGTGTAATCTTTCCTAAGTTCACTTGAATAGTCTTACTCATGCGTACCTTATAAGTGAAAGAGTACTCTCTATATAATTTTTACTAAAAGTTAATTTTATAAGATTAATTAATTTTTTTGACCAACCTCCTCACTTTTCAATAGCAACATTGTATCTTATTTAGATATTTTTTGTGGCAATTCTGCATCCTTCTGGTCAATGGTCTTGCTGTCAAACGAAACCAGATCTTCGGAATAAAGCGCATTCGGGGAACTGCGGGCAAGGATCGTGAGGGCGCCTTTGTAGAGCTTTACTTTCACTGTACCTGTGACCCTTTTCTAGGACTTGCCGAGATCCCTGAATTACTCCTCTTTTAGGAGAAGATTTCAGCAGACCGTCGGCAGGAAAAATATATTTCAAAAGAATTTTTCATCTGATTTGGCTTTTTTTACAAAATCCTTTACTATAATTTCTCCTCCATCAAAATCCATATTCTGGATTTTCACGATAGAGACAAGCAGAGGCACAGGGATCTTCATTAATCCTTTTGAGTATGTAAGGTTTATATGGGTCAAGTTTACTGGATCTTGTTAGATGTTTTTAAGGTTCTGACTGCGTCTTAAGATTGTAATATTTCTTCACAGTTTTCCTATCGTGATCTATTTGTCTGGCGATTTCACTGATACAGAAGCCTTTTGAATGCAACACTTGTATCAATAATCATTCTTCCTTTTTCAGCATTATTTATGATCCTCAATCTTTTCTCGAGGATTGGAAATTGGGGAATTATTCACCGGCATTGGCACCATTTTCTAATCCTTTATTTTTACTTATGTTCTCTAACTCTTTATACAAAAGAATACCAAGCGTATCTTCGGGACTGAGGTTTAACTCTTCAGATATTTTGGTAAGTATTTGAGCGTTTTTTTTCGATAAAAAAACAGGTTCTACCTCTGTTTTACCCCAGTGTAAAAGTACAACTTTCTCGATATTCATTTTTTTTATTTGTTTAACACAAAATTCAATTCCGTGACTTCGGCTGCTGAATATTTTTTCGTCACATAATTTATCAAGCCATCGTGCAAGATCATTGTCCATCGAAATAGTAAATCGTTCTTTCATTACTAAATCATACTGTTGCCTCTAATATAAACAATTCTATGATTTTAAACCCAATACAAAACTATTTATGTGAATTCTTCATAATATGATGTGAAATATTCACCAAATAAGATGAACTAACTTATATAAAAATATCGATATGGTTTAGATTTTCCAATCTAACATGAATCATAATAGAAAATTAACCTCAATTGATTCTAGAAAATTAACCTCAATTGATTCCCAAAATATTTTTTTCGTTTTATGGAGTAATTGCTATATAGTGTAGTAAAAACTTCACTACATTATATATACATTTTTAAAGAACTATATATTGAGTTAATAAACGGAGATTATAAATGGCCAAAGTCGTAAAGAAAAAAGAACAAATTAACGCCACAGTATCTCCGTGGATCAAAAAACAGTGCCTAGAACTAGCTAAAACTCCCGAATTTTCTAGCATTTCCGATGTAGTATCTCTAGCATTATCTGAATTTTTTGGAAAATACGAGTATATAAAAATTAAGGAATTAAAGGAACATGAGACTCGAATTCCTGATTTGCTTGAAGTCCTAATGAAAACTAAAGAAGGTCAAGAATGGCTTAAATCTGTTTATGAGATCAAAACTAAAAAAATCAATTATTCAAGAGAAAAAAATTGTCTTTTAGAACAAAATATTGAAGGTCTTATAGGATTCAGAGTAAAAGAAAACTTTGTACCAATATTCATAGATGGAGATCTCGAAGGCGTCACAGGTTACGATAAAGAAGATTTTCTTTCCGGTAAAGTTAGATGGGAAGAAATAATCACACCCGAAGATCGTTTATTAGCTTGTGAAAATTTAAAAAAAGCTATGTATGAGTCAGATCTCTCTACCGAAATAGAGTACAGAATATTAAGAAAGGATGGGGAAACAAGATGGGTTCTGCAAATTCTCCAGAAACTTCCAGCAGGCTCCAGATCACAAGGATGTGTACAAGGTTTAATTTGCGATATTACAAAAAGAAAAGCTGCAGATTTTACTCTTAAAAAAACGTATGAAGCTCGTATAAAAGAAATCCACCACAGGACCAAAAATAACTTGCAAGTAATTTCGTCTCTTCTCAGCCTCGAAGCTGACAGATCTACTGATGCAAAAATGCTTGAAGCATTTCGGGAAAGCCAGAATCGGGTTACTTCCATGGCTCTGATTCATGAAGAACTCTACAAAGGAGACGAAGTAAATAATCTTGACTTTGCAGATTATCTCCGAAAACTCACGAATAATCTTTTTTATTCATACAGATTAAGAAGTGAGGAAATCAGCCTGAAGCTTGAACTTGAAAAGATATACCTGGACATAAATACCGCAATCCCACTCGGAATTATTGTCAATGAACTGATCTCAAATGCTCTGAAGTATGCTTTTCCAGCCCAAAAAGGCGGAAAAATCCATGTAAGTCTTCATAAAACAGAAAAATGTGAAAAAAGATATAAAAGTGTCAGAAACTCAGGAACAGAACAAAGCTGTATAAATAAAGAGAAATTTCAGTTTATTTTGATAGTGTCCGATAATGGTAATGGATTTCCGGAGGAGATCGATCATCAGAATACGAATTCTCTCGGGCTCCAGATTGTGAATATTCTTGTTGAACAAATAGAAGGTTACATTGAACTTAAAAGGAATAACGGAACTGAATTCAGCATTTACTTTAACAAATTGGTATAGAGATCTTTTTATTTACTTTAGCTAATTATACCTTAAATAGTTTATATACGGAAGATTTAAGATATTTTATAACTCAAAAATAAATAAGGGAACTTATCTATTCACAATGAATCCATCTTCTGTGGGGGGCGCAGAATATTGGATGAAGAACTGAAATTTAGAATTGTGATAATTTTAACAATATTGGTTTTTGGCTACAGTTTTTATTTAAGTCTTGATGATGAATATATTTTTGGAGCTTCCATATCAGATGAATCTGTTTTTGAAGTCAACCTGACAACTGGTATTAAACATAAGTTTTTAATAGACGGTGGATTTTTTGGTGGCCCTTTGTGTCTCGATGTTACAATAAGCAAAGGTTCTTACGTTCCTTTTGATGAAAGCTTCAGGACAGATCCTATGGATACATTTAAGGTTTATTATCCTTATGAGCCGATGTTTACCGTAAAAGAAAATGGTACTTATCAGGTCCATGTCAACCCAGGTAGTTCTGGATCGTGTAAGATTGCAATTTTTGACGTACATAATTAAAATTTATTAAAAAGCATAGAGTATTTTACATAAATAATTGTAATTCAGAAAAATAAAAATTGAAAAGCTCGTGATTTTTGCAGCATTATAAGGGGCACTTTGCAGGGCTTCTTTAGATTAAGCGATTCTTTTCCCTCTGGGGGAGGTTTTTCTGATTCAAGTGAAACCATCAACTGGATCTTTTTTCATTGGAGCTATCCAAAACTGGGCCACCGAATACGAAATGAAATATTGGTTTATTTGATGACTTATACAATTATCAAACGCTGAACTTAGAATTTATATCACCAGCTTTAAAGATCCATTTTTACGAACAAATGCAAATATCTCGAAAAAGTTTATAACTCTTTACTTGTTATCTAATAACAGTGTAAATTTTTTAATTTTCGATTTTCAGGTAGTGATTGCATGGTGGATATAGAAAAGGAATTAGAAATGTTACGTCAAAATCTTTTGGATCTTTCCTTTAGAAATAATTTAATTAACTGCAGACCTTCGAAAGCTCAAACTATACCAATTATAGACGAACATCCCCGTGAAATCTACAATATATTTGTCCTTAAAGAAAAAACTATGAAGTTTTCACCAACTACTACCGAGGGCTCTGAAATATCGAAATTAAATTCTGAGATAGCTGATAATTTATATGTTAAATGGGCTCCGATTATCAATGAAACCGAAGAACCTGAAAATTACTTTGATAATTACCTTAATACACCTTATGGAGCTGAAGAGCTCGAAAAGCGTCTGTTCTATGTCTATAATAAATCAAACTCAGTATTTGAAGAACAAGGATATTCTGTACTATATCTTGCCCTTGGTTTTCTAAAGTGGGCCGAGAGTCAAAATTTAAAAGTACATAAAGCTCCCCTTATTCTTGTTCCAGTTGAGCTTAAACGTTCAGGGGCTGGGCGTAAATTTATGCTACAATGGACTGGCGATGATATTTTCACGTCAATTACTTTACAGGCAAAGCTTGCTGAGCAAAATGTCGAACTTCCAGAATTTGAAATGCCTGATGAAAAATCTGGTATTGACTCATATTTTCAGTCTGTTGTGAATGCTATATCAGATAAGAAGGATTGGAGCGTTTTAAATGAGATCTGTTTGGATTTTTTCAACTTTAAAAAATTTGTTATGTATAAGGACCTGGATCCTGTAACCTGGCCTGAAAATTTGTCTCCTGCTAATCATCCTCTTATTGAAAAGATCTTTAACCCTATATCAAATTCAGAAAATCAAGAAGGCTTTTCTGAAAAAGATGTTGATTTAAGGCTCTGTGCAAAAGACATATGTCATATTATGGATGCAGACTCTTCTCAGATTGCAGTTATCGAAGATGTAAAATCTGGAAGGAATCTTGTTGTGGAAGGACCACCAGGTACTGGAAAATCTCAAACAATCACTAATATAATTGCAGAATTACTGAAACAAGGAAAAAGTGTACTGTTTGTTAGTGAAAAAATGGCAGCACTGGAGGTTGTAAAAGGTCGTATTGATAATTCAGGTTTGGGAGATTTATGTCTGGAACTTCACAGCCACAAAACAAAGAAAAAAGAGGTACTTGCTGAAATTGAACGTACTTTAAATAGACCTATCCCGAAATTAAAAAATTTTGATCAGGAGATTAATATATGTGAGCAGTTAAAATCAGAACTTAATGAGTATGCAAGGATTCTTCATCAACCCGTTGGAAAACTTGACTTTTCGTTATATCAACTATATGGATTAAAAGAGGAAGTCCGACGCTACTTCGTAAAAAATAATAGGCCTATTCCAAGAGTAGAATTTTCTAATCCTGATAAATGGGATTATGAACAATGGACTAAAGCAATTTCAACACTTGAAAAATTAACCGAGTTGTTGCCTTCCGTAAAAACGGTATTGAATAACCCTTGGAGAAGTTGTGAACCTGAGGATTTATTACCTTCTGATCTCGAAAAATTTGATAAATTAATTGATGATTTTTATCAATCAATTCTAGATCTAGAATGTTTAATTGAAAAGCTGGTGGATCTTACTGGAACTTATATTCCTGTATCAGAATCTCAACTTATTTCTTTAGTTGATGCTGCGAAAGTTGCTACTTCTACTTTTCAAGTAGATGAGGATGTTTTAAGAAATTCAGAATGGAATTCTCCAAATAAAGAAGCAGAAGATCTCATCTTCAGATTAAAAAGATACAATGATTTAGATTCTTCTATGAAGAAGATTTTTGATGTTTCTATACTTGAAATAGACATAAATTGTTTTTTAAATGAGTTTAATTATTTAGTTGAAAAGAAACGCAGCGTTTTAGATATTTATATTTCACAGATATCTCACAGTGAAAATGATATTGTCAATGATCTAGGATATGTTCGTGAATATAAGCAAATCAAAAATTTTATTGAAAATAAAGAATCAAGTGGATCACAGACATTTGGAAATTTATGGAAAGGTGAAAAATCAGATTTACGAAAGTTAGAAGAATTTTGTAAGTGGATGGACTTTTTCAGAAAACAATTATCTGAAGGAGTATTTTCTGAACAAATTTATATAATTATGAATGAAGGGTTAAGCAAAGATTTTCTAATAAGTTCTAAATGGGATGAAATACTTTCTGAGATAGATACAATAATATTAAAAATTAAAAAGTATCAAGAGTTGAATGGAATTGTACAAGAGAGATTTCAGAATTCTATTTTTGAGGCAGAGATTGATTCTTTTAAGTCATCATCTTCAGATTTCTTAAAGTTTTTGAAACCCAGGTATAAAAAGATAAAACGTGAAATCTTAGGTTGTTATAATTCAAAGCCCCCATCGAATGATACTGCAATTTTACAGGATTTAGAGTATGTATCTGAGTTGAAATTGGCACGTGAGAATTTCAAGCGCATGCAACCGAGAGGAAAAGAACTCTTTGGAACTTTTTGGAAAAATGAGTTTACTAATGATGAAATTTTGAAAGAATTTGTCAAATTAATATACTCGCTTAAGAAGCAGTCTTTACAAGGTGTACTCTCACAGAATATGGTTGAACTCCTTATAACAGGCATAAATCAAAATGTGTTAGACAATAATGAATGGAATTCATCAAGCACTGAAGTTGAAACAATTATCTCAAAGCTGAGAAGGTATCATTACTTAAATTCATACCTGGAAAATACATTTAATAAAGTCGTTTTTGAACAGGATATTGATGGATTAATTAATGAAATAAAACGATTAACTGATAAGAAAAAAGAGCTGTTAAATTATTATAAATCTGAGCTGCCATCAAACGATCACAGAATATTCTCAGACCTTGAGCTTGTCACTGAACTTAAGAACGCTAGAGATAAAATAACCAGTATGCAGGAAAGGGGAAAGGCTCTTTTTGGAATTTATTGGGAAAATGAAAAAACCGATCCTCGACTGTTAGAAGATTTCAGTAAATGGATCCTTTCTTTTAGAGGATATGTGCTAAAAGGTATACTTTCAGAGAAGGCTTTTGAGATTGTAAGTAAAGGATCTAAAAAAGAAGACTTAAATTCGGCTATTAAAGAAATACTACAGAAAAATGACGCCTTAGTAGCTCAACAAACCTCTTTTTTTAAGCTAATCAATGTGGAAGTCGTAACCATCTTTGGGAAAAATTTCAAAGAAGTTTCCTTTGAAGAGTTAAAAAATCAACTAAATTTATGGATATCGGAAAAATCATCACTTGTAACATGGAGCCAATTTATCAATTACCGAAAACAATGTTTACTTACGGTTGCAGCGCCTTTTATTCGTATAATTGATAAGGATGAGATCCTTGCAGGGGATCTTGTATATGCATTCAAAGGTAATTATGCAGATAGTTTGTTAAAAATTACTTTCAAAGAAAAAAAGATCCTGCCAGAATTTGTTAAAGAACTTCAAGATAATAAAATAAACAAATTCAAAGAACTTGATAGGAAAATTATCTCTTTAAATCATCAACTTATCGCATATGAAGCATACTGTCATAAGCCTAATGTGTTTTCTGGAGCTTCACGTGGTTCAGAAGCCGGTGTTCTCTTAAACGAGTTTAATCGGAAACGTGGGCATATGCCAATTAGAAAACTCATGACTCTTTCGGGTGGATTAATTCAAAAAATTAAACCCTGTTTTATGATGAGTCCTCTATCAATTGCTCAATATCTTGACCCAAGGACAATAAAATTTGATGTAATAGTTTTTGATGAAGCCAGTCAAGTGAAGCCTGAAGATGCAATTGGAGCTCTATTGCGTGGTAATCAGGTTGTTGTGATGGGGGACACTCGCCAACTTCCTCCAACAAGCTTCTTTGATCATGTAACTGAATCCTCTGATACTGATCTTGATGATGATGCAGTTTACAAAGATATGGAAAGTATTCTGAACGTATGTAAGAGAAGTTTTCCTTCAAAATCGCTTCGTTGGCACTATAGGAGCAGGCATGAATCTTTAATTGCGGTTTCTAATCAGGAGTTTTATGACAATCGTCTTTACGTGTATCCGTCCCCTATGCATGATAATGAAAACCTCGGACTAAAATTTGTACACCTTCCTGATACTATATATGACAGAGGTAAAAGCGGTATAAATCGTGGAGAGGCACGTACGGTTGCAAAAGCAGTTCTTGAACATTACAAGCGCTTTCCTTCTAAAAGTATTGGTGTCGGGACTTTTAATATCAAACAACAGCAGGCAATACAAGAGGAAATAGAGGTTCTTTTACGTCAGAATCCTGAAATCGAAAAATGCTTCACAAATGAAAGAGGGGAGAACTTTTTTGTTAAAAACATTGAGACTATTCAAGGGGATGAAAGAGACATTATTTTTATAAGTATTGGTTTTGGATTTGATTTGAATCATAAGTTATCTCGAAGCTTCGGCGCTCTTAATAATGAAGGTGGAGAAAGAAGACTAAATGTTTTAATTACCAGAGCCCGGGAAAAATGTATTGTTTTCTCAAATTTTACAGCAAAAGATTTGAATATTGATGGGAATGAATCCTTTGGTTTAAAATCCTTAAAAATTTTCCTTGAATATGCAGAAACCAAAAATCTTATTTCAATATCTAGGCCTACTGAAGATAGCGATTCTCCATTTGAGGATTGTGTGTATGAATTCTTGAGAGACAATGGATATGAAGTTCATAAACAGGTAGGATGTGCTGGATATAGAATTGACCTTGCAATTGTAGATCAGCGTACTCCTGGATGTTATCTTATTGGAATTGAATGTGATGGCGCAGCATATCATTCTTTCCCTGTTGCCCGTGACCGCGATAGATTACGTCAACAAATATTGGAAAATCTCGGATGGGAAATTTACAGGGTATGGTCAACAGATTGGTATCGTCACCCGATAGAAAGTGAAAAAAAGCTGTTAGAAGCGATTGAAAATGCAAAAATATCAAAAGTGGCTGAAGAAATTGAACAAGATAAAGTTTTAGATGATTCTCATAATGAAATCGAGTACAAAGAAGAGATAGATGTAAGCAACCGGTTAACCGTACAAACTGAAACACTAGAAAAGCTTCAAGAGAAAATTCAAGAGTATAAAATTTGCTCATTAGCTGATATGCCTTCAAATGATTTCTTTGAATTATCTAGGCTTCAGTTAGAACGAGTGATTATAGAAATTGTTGAGATTGAAGGACCAATCCATTCAGATGAGCTAATTCAACGCATAAAAGTGCACTTTGGAATTGCACGTGCTGGAAACATTATAAAAAGCACGATTCAGAGTGCAATTAACTCTGCAGAGAAATCTAAAAAGATATTAATTAGAGACGATTTTCTTTGGCCAGATTCTGAGCCGGATAGTTTATTGAGGACACGTTGCGGAGACGCATCAGTAAAAATCGAATGGATTTGTGATGAGGAAATAACTCAAGCTGTATTTTTTGTCCTTAATAACCAATATTCTACTGCTCAGGAAGATCTCATAGTACAGACTGCACGAGTCCTTGGGATTAAAGTTGTACGAAAAAATGCTAAAGATAAAATCAACAATATAATTGAGTCCTTAATACAAGATAACTGCCTTACAAAATTACCAAATAATATGATATACTTTAAGGAGCCCGTTATTGTTAAGCAAATTATTCGGCATTAAGTTTATTTCAAGAAAACAACAAACAAAACAAAGGACAGTCATAAGTAAATTATAATTAAAAAAGAGTAGTCTATTCATCTAAAAGGAAAAGAAAAAACATAAGCTTTAAGCAAATTACATATTATGAAGAAATATGAGCAAATCAAATGGTCAACAACCAACAAGTCACCATTATGTACCAAAGTTTTACCTTAAACAATTTTCAACAACAAAAAAGAAAGAATATCATATCTATACGCTTGACAAATATACAATGAAACATTTTAAAACCAACATTAATAATGTTGCCTGTGAAGATTATTTTTACGACATCGTTAAAGGCAAACCGGATTATTTTTATAAACAGTTTCTAAATACTCTTAAAGCTGATAAGTCTAAGTTAAATAAAGTGTACAAAGAAGTAAAAAGTTTAAAAGATTTAGCTCAATTAAGTATCGATGAAAAACCAGTAGTTGCTATTTCTTCTGAGCAATTTTTTAGTGTTCTTGAAACTGAGTTTAGTAAAGTGCACAAAAAAATAATAGACTCGGAAGATTTATCTCAATTAAATGAATATGAAAAAATGTTGTTTTCTTTGTCGGTCTTTTTTCAGTATAGAAGGACCAAAGCACAAAGAGATTATATTGAAAAAACAATTCGTCGTTTTATAATTGAACAGATAGGAAATACGAATTCGGTCACATATGCAGAATTATTAACAGGTCTAGTTTATATGGAAGAATTACCACCGTTTCTTCATATAAATGCTATGCTGAGTACTATGGAAATTAACTTGGAAGCTTTTTTAAACATGGGTTGGACATTACATACAAATGAAACTAGTCTGCCCTATTTGACTTCAGACAACCCAGTTGTAGTAGATAATATAACTGATTTTGATTCATATAAAGAGTGCCAAATCCAAAAAGGATGTAAAATACACTTTCCCCTAAGCCCAAAAGTTTGTTTGTTCATGTACGATTCATCTTCATATGAATATCCATCCAAAATATCAGATGATAATCTTCAAAGTGTTATTGACAAAAATAAGTTTCAAGTGAATAACTCAATGAGGCACATTTTTTCTCGTGACAATATTTCTCTTACTGAGGAACAAATACAAATCCTAACAACTAGGTGCTTATAACTATTCGAAAATTCGAAATATATAGATTCTATAGTGAAAGCTACATATGTTTTTACTAAATCGCTTGTCCTTTCACCTATATCCAAATCAGTAGGAAATTCCTCTTTTATGTTTTTTGTTGTACAATATCAAGTGAAAAGTCCTTCAGGGAAAATTTCGACTATTTGTTTACTCTCATTAGCTCTTATAATTTCAACTTTTCTTGTTACCATCTTAGTAGAGCCACTTTCTTTGGGAAGTATGTAGAGTATTCCATCTTTTAAATCAGCAGCATCCATGTATAGTGATAATTGATTTTGACCGGCACTTAGTAAATCAGCAATATTTCTCGTTGCTGCCTTTATCTCAATTAACAGTGAACTTTCACCTTTTCGGACTAGCATGTCTGCATATAATCTTCTCTTTTCAGTAGTAATGGAATACTCTGTAGTTACTTCGATTTCTGGATCTGACGAATCGATATATGCAGCAAGCATACCTATCATTTCATTATGAAAATACTTGAGAGTAGAGTCACTTACAGTTTTATTCAAAGCATAATTGGGAAAATCAGTTAAAAGCGAACTTATCTGCTCGATAAGACTTTTATGTTGGACTTGTTTTTGTGTAATAGCGCCTGATTCTGACAGCTTAATCTTTTCTTGATTATATGCTTTTCTTTCTATCATTTGGTCAAGAAGTATATTAAAAAAAGCACATACGTTTACTATTGCAAGAAATGCTTCTTGCTCAGAGAAACATAGTGTATAATCATGTGTCGATGTATTTCGCCAATCTCGTCTATAATTCTCAAATAAAGTTAATACCCTTCCCTTTATAATCAAGTCTTTTTGAAAACTCTGCTCTATCTCATGTGGAGTCATTTTATTAGGCTTATTTCCTGTAAGCATCTGATAAGCTTCTTTTAATGAACCTTCATATGCTTGATTTGATCTATAAATAGCATCTGTAAAAAAGCGATCATCGTCTTCTTTTTTTCCAATCTCAAAGTGACGTTCAGCCATCTCAATGTGTAGAATGACACTTTTCAAACCTTGAATCGCCGATGTGTCTGAGAAATAGCTGCACTTGTCATTTATTAATTTCAATAAATCCATAAAATCATCTTTTAGGCAAAGTGACAATAATTATCTTAAAGATTAGTTTTAAAATGTTCTTTTGTGAATATAGTTTTATTCATTTGACCAATCAATTTTTATCATTCATTAAGAAAAAGCCTGTCTCCTCCGTCGACCGGTGAGAGCCCAGGGTATAAAATGTGATCTTAAAACAGTATCTGTTTATTAAAACATACAAGAGATTTGCTTATAGGCAAACAATAAACAAAATAGAAAAAACGATTGAAGAATAGAAATTTAAAAAGAGTAGTCCATTCCTCTAAAAGGAACAGACAAAACTCAAAAATTTCAAATTATTTTTCCATTACTTTCCTGTACATCCTCGCCTGGAACCCGTGATACTTCGCAAACCCTTCTGCATCCTTCTGGTCAATGGTTTTACTGTCAAACGAAACCAGATCCTCGGAATACAGGGCATTTGGCGAGCTGCGGGCAAGAATAGTAAGTGCGCCTTTGTAGAGCTTTACTTTCACTGTGCCTGTGACCCTTTCATGGGACTTGTCGAGAATTCATTTGAAATAGATTTTTCCTGCCGGCGGTCTGCTTAAATCTACCCCGAATACGTTTGTTAAGATAAAAATAAGGAAAGAAAACCAAAATCCGTGATTTTCTCATCTTTAGAAAGAGTCCTTCGAGTTGCTCATATTTATATAAATTATATTTTTTGTTTATAACATCTTATAATTAATGATTAAGATTACAATTAATTTTTGGATAATATAATACTAAATAATTAAATTTCTAAATATATATTCTCACTATTATTTATATTAATATAAAACTTATTTAATTATCAGGTGTTACGATTAATTTGAAAACAACGCTTCAGTAGTTATATTTGTAAGATCCAGTTTAGCTGGTAGATTCATCAATTCCAAAACTACTATCAAAGTTGGTCACTGTGTCAATTCATGCATAAATAGAGATCGAGCATCTCAACTAAGACCTAGTGTCATGGCAATTTAATTCTTGAATATAGTCTTTGGCAGTTCTCTATCAGTGTATAAGGATTCAGAGCTTAATAGATGATCAATAACTAAACGTTCTTGACACTAGTGCTTCGATTCCAAAATCAATTCCTTATTTACTGAAAAAATCCATGATCTTCGGATCTATTCAAAAGTCAAGTTTTATGAACCTACTTCGGAATCGCAGTACTAGTGTGGATACTGAAGACAAGATGCCATTATGAAAAGGAGGTTAGAAAATACTGTTGAAAATCGATCTTCAGAACGGTTATTCAAATGATTTTGTCGTTATTCGGGTTAATGGAAAGGAGGTGTTCCGCAAGAATGGTGTAACAACAAAGCTACTGTTAGGAGTGGCCGACTCAATCCAATTGGAGGTCTCTGATATGTTAACCAAGGTAGATGTAGATATTCCATCTAAGGATCTATCAGAAACAATGTCTCTAAGATTGTCAGCGCCAACATATCTAGGAATATCTGTTATAGGCGGTCAAATTGCCTATATGATAAATAAAGAACCATTTGCATATTTTTAGAGCAGCAGTTTGGTGTAAACTCAGATTTATGGTTTGGTAAAGAATATTTTGAAATTGATGTAACTAATCTGCTACAAAAGAGATGATTGGATATGAATCTAGAAAATATTCCTGCAAGTCAAGATATGATGTCGGGAGAAGTGAGTTCTGAAACCTTTGATAAGCTTTTTCCTTTTCCACCAGATTGGTGGAAATGTCTCAGACTAACTGGCTCAATATGTGGTGAATACTCTAGCCAACAACTCTTTGGTCGAGGGCTGGTTTTGAGGGTAGACATAGAGCCACGATCAAATTCTCCGTCGATGAACCGTATTAGCGGTGACTTTTATAAGACTTATTTAAGTTTTGTTACTCCTGGAAAACCGCCTAAAATTTCTACCATTTACCAAGAGTCTTGGATTGTTGATTCTCCCTCAATAAAATGGACAAGATGTGCTGTGGGTATTACTGGCAAGGTTCGTTTTTGGAAGGGAACTCATCCTGCTACAGAGATTCAAGTCAGTATACCCTGGAATTCTGGAAAAATAGGTCCCGCAGAGGTAACCTTCCTGCCATCAGGCGGAAATAAAGAGCAATATACCTGCTCTTTGACATCTGATTGCTTCCGTTCTATGAATTTGGAGGTGGACGTCTGTAAATCTGTGAACTCTGACCCCATCTTACCCAGCTATGATACATACGCTCATTCAGTTCGACCAGTTGATCTGAAAAGGAGAACTCTGGATATAGAGAACGCCTATTGGGAAGCAGGAGTTAAAGTGGATATTCGTGGCTCAGAACGAACAATAATTGATGACAGTGATTCAAAGTTTGATCGTTGGTCTCCTGCTGAACTTCATGATGCCATGGAGCAACACTTTAGCCAATATCCAAGAAAATGGCCCAATTGGGAAATGTGGGGGCTGTTAGCAGGATTATTCGAAAACGATGGGACTGCAGGCATCATGTTCGATGCTGGTGCTTCGTACGGAGGCGCTGGGCAGCCGCCCGATAGACAGGGATTTGCAGTATTTCGCAAGCATTCTTGGTTCGATAAGCTTGTGGCAGGTACGCCGGCTGGTGATGAGCAGGCTGATGCGATGAGACAGTACCTCTATTGCTGGATTCATGAGGCTGGTCATGCATTCAACCTCCTTCATTCTTGGAATAAAAATCGCTCTTGTGCTCTCTCGTGGATGAACTATCCTTGGATGTATGATCAGAACCAACAATGCCTTGGAACATTCTGGTCTAAGTTCATGATGAGATTTGATGACGAAGAGTTGATCCACATCCGTCACGGATATTTACTATCAGTTGTCATGGGAGGAGATCCGTGGGCATCCGGTGGTCACTTTGAGATGTCTTCCTCAGTAATGGCCCCAACGATAGGCGAAATGCCTTTAGAGCTTTTGATTCGATCTAAAAACTACTTCGATCTCATGGAGCCGGTAGTGATCGAATTAAGGTTGAGAAATCTCATGGATATTCCTATCACCATAGAAGAAAAGTTAAAACCAGAATTTGGAAACACAACCTTGTTTATCCATAGACCTGATGGCAAGATCGTGGAGTTCAATCCAATATTCTGTCAGTTGAACAGTCCGACTATCAAAGCCCTAGATGTATCAGATAGTTGCGTCGAAGGGGCTGATCGATATAGTGATACCATTTTCTTTAACTATGGTAAAGGTGGATTCTACTTTGATACGCCTGGAGAATATATGCTACGTGCATTTTATAATGCAAATGGTCTATTGATACCTTCGAATGTGCAGAAAATACGAATAGGTAGTCCTACGTCTAGAAACTCTGATATCCTTGCCACTGAATTCTTCACGTATCCTGTAGGCATGAGCCTGTATCTTCATGGATCACGCTCACCCTTCCTATCCGAGGGAATGGATTTCTTGACCTGTCTGGCCGAAACAAGCCCAGATACGATGTTGGGGGCAAAAGTGGGTAGTAGGATAGCTCCGAGTATAGGTCGACCATTCTTCCGCATTATAGGGAACACTCTTACCATGACTCACAATGCTGAGCCGAAAAAAGCATTACAGATGACAGAACCCGCAGTAGAACTCTATAGAAGCTTGAAAGGAACTGAAGCAAAGCTGACAAACATTTCTTACAATAAACTAATTCGCGGGCGCGCTAACTTCTTGACCCGATTAGGCCAGAAGACCAAGGCAAAGGAGGAGGTCTCAGTTCTTAAGGATGATCTGAGTAAAAGGGGTGTAAACGAAGTTGTGCTCAATGAGATCGATGCCTTAGAGAAGACACTATAAGCTTTGCAGACATGTATGACAAATACATGAAAATGGGGATGCTACTTCTCCATCTAATTATTTTTGGCATAAATCCTAAGTTCCACATTTTTAGGCGCATAAATGTCTCTTGATATCGGAGTATGCGCTTAAATTTAAGCACATGATCTTTGTAGCAGAATTTCACAATCAAGATCTTGTGACTTCACATATTCTCGTTACTAAATCTATGCGCTTAATATTTGGGAACTAAGGATAAATAGGATAGAGATGAGTTTTATTTTGTCATAGAATCCGATCGTGTACGTGAGTTACTGAAAATCATGAGCCCAGGAATCTCTTTGTATTTTCCTCAGACACCGTATACGTACCGTTTTTTCAGATTTGATCAATGACTCACATACACGACCCAACTTTCATCATTCATAGAACTTACGCGGTTGAACTGAAAATCAGTATGCTTTAAACCTTCAACTCTCTAAAACATGTATTTGATCATAATGTTTATTGTGTTTGATTTTGTATTTCAAGTGCGTAAGTCCGACTCAGTTCCAAAATCTAGTAATTTTTACATTTTTTGATTGAAATCTTAAGTCCCAAGCAGGATTCAATTTTCAATCATACTCAATATTCGACTTCTTCTGGCATCGGTCAATATGTCATGTTCAAAGGATTGTAGCCATTTTCAAAATCTAGTGATTTTTGATTTTTATGGTTATCGCTAGATTTTGGCATTATGTCGTAAGTCCTAATTCATTAAGAAAAAGCCGGTCTCCTCCGTCGACCGGTGAGAGTCCGGGGTATAACATGTGATCTTAAAAACGTTATCTTTTAATTAGAAAATACAAGATATTTGCTTCCAAGCAAACAATAAAGAAAGCCAAAAAAAAGGTTGAAGAATAGAAATTTAAAAAGAGTAGTCCATTCCTCTAAAAGGAACAGACAAAACTCAAAAATTTCAAATTATTTTTCCATTACTTTCCTGTACATCCTCGCCTGGAACCCGTGATACTTCGCAAACCCTTCTGCATCCTTCTGGTCAATGGTCTGGCTGTCAAACGAAACCAAATCTTCGGAATACAGGGCATTTGGAGAGCTGCGGGCAAGGATTGTGAGGGCGCCTTTGTAGAGCTTCACTTTTACTGTGCCTGTGACCCTTTCCTGAGACTTGTCGATAAAGGCGTTCAGGTCGGCAAAGAGGGGATCGTCCACAAGGCCTGCGTATGCCATTTCGGACCACTGGTCATCGACGATCTTCTTGAACTTGAGTTCGCCGCGGGTCAGGACGAGTTTTTCAAGGTCGGCGTGGGCTGCCAGAAGCACGGTTGCAGCCGGGTGCTCGTAGTTCTCGCGGGCTTTTAATCCGAGCACGCGGTCTTCAATCATGTCGGTTCTGCCGACGCCGTTTTCGCCTGCAATTTTATTAAGCTTCTTGATAAGGTCGTAGCCGCCGAGCTTTTCGCCGTCAAGGGAGATTGGAACTCCGGCTTCAAAGCCTATGTCAAGAATCCTGGGCTGGTCAGGGGCTTTTTCAGGCGAGGTTGTCCACTCATAGATCTCTTCAGGCGGGACAAAAGAGGGGTCTTCAAGCCTGCCGCCTTCGATGCTGCGGCTCCAGATATTTTCGTCAACGCTCCAGGGCTTGGATTTTGTGGCTTCGACCGGGATTCCGTGCTCTTTTGCGTACTCGATTTCCCACTCGCGGGTCAGATTCATTTCCCGCATCGGGGCAATAACTTCCAGGTCAGTCTGGCGGAAAACGGCCTCGAAACGGAGCTGGTCATTGCCTTTTCCTGTGCAGCCGTGTGCAAGGGCAACTGCGCCTTCTTTAATGGCTGCCTCAACCACTTTTTTTGCAATTAGCGGACGGGCAACCGATGTGCCCATAACATAGCCCTCGTAGTTTCCGTTGGCTTTGATCAGGGGAAAGATGTAATCTTTTACGAACTCTTCCTTTGCATCGATCGTGTAATGCTTGTCGCTGATCTTCTCGGCTTTTTCATCAGCCCGCCTGATTTCCTCTTCAGGCTGACCCACATCGACCGAAATTGTAATTACTTCATCGTATCCGTACTTTTCCTTGAGGAGGGGAATGCACACCGAGGTGTCAAGCCCTCCCGAATATGCAAGTGCAACTTTTTTTGCCATGCTATTACTACCCCTATTGTGAATTAAAATAAATAAGAATGATAAGTAACTTGAGATAAATCTTCATGCATTAAATCTTCATGCATTATTAGATACAGATCTAATTTAGATACCTAATTTAGATATAGATCTAATAATGTTGAATAATATTTAATATGTTTGAACTAGTTTAATAATCTAAACAAAAATATATAAAGATGGCAGGCAAGCCATCCTTTTTGGTTCTCTCTGATTCTTCCGGCTTTACTCTATTCTTGCCGGTTTTTACTCGATTTTTACTGGTTAGGCTTTGCTTTCCTGTTCCATCTCTTTATGGTACTCGTTGATGGATTTAATGGTAAGGTCCTGTCCCTTTTTCATGGTCTCGATAGCATCAGCTGCGGCAATTGCTGCCTGGATTGTAGTTATATATGGGACCTTGAAATCCACGGCTGCCCGTCTTATCCTTGAGCCGTCCCTTCGTGACTGCCTGTTTGTCGGAGTATTGATTATAAGGTCAACCTCATCCCTGCGCATCATATCTATAACATTTGGGCTTCCGTCGTGGACTTTCTTTACAACGTCCATGAAGATCCCGTGCTGTGTAAGATAATTTACAGTGCCCTGTGTGCCCATAAGTTCAATGCCTGCTGCCTGCAGTTTCCTTGCAACTTCAACAAGTTCGGTCTTGTCTTCATTCCTTATGGAAAGGAAAACTTTTCCAGTAAGAGGAAGCACATTATCGGCTGCAAGTTCAGCCTTATAATATGCCCTTCCAAAGTCATAGTCAATACCCATGACTTCGCCTGTACTTTTCATTTCCGGGCCAAGGATAGGGTCTGCACCTGGCAATTTATCGAAAGGCAGAAGAACTTCTTTAATTGAAACATATTTCGGCTTTGGTTCATCCGTATAGCCCAGATTTTTTAAGCTGTGTCCTGCAATAACTTTGGCTGCAATTTTTGCAAGTGGAATTCCTGTGGCTTTTGAAACAAAAGGAATTGTTCTGCTTGATCTGGGGTTTGCTTCAAGCACAAAGACCTTTCCATCTTTTTCTGCCATCTGAAGGTTGATCAACCCTTTGACCTTGAGGGCAAGAGCTATCTTACGAGTATAATCCCTTACCTTAGAAAGCACGTCAGGCGAGAGACTCTGGGGCGGAATTACACAGGCTGAGTCCCCTGAGTGCACCCCAGCTTCCTCAATATGTTCCATTATTGCGCCTATAAGCACATCTTCCTGGTCGCAGACCGCGTCAACATCGATTTCATTGGCTGCTTCAAGGAAGTCGTCAATAAGGATCGGGTGCTCAGGAGAAACCCTAACCGCCTCTCTCATATAGCGTTCAAGGTCGATTTCATCGTATACTATCTCCATTGCCCGCCCGCCAAGCACGTAGGAAGGACGTACAAGTACAGGGAAACCGATCCGTTTTGCAACCTCGATCGCTTCTTTCTGGGAAGTTGCATACCCGCCTTCAGGCTGTGGTATGCCGAGCTCCTGCATAAGGAGATAAAATTTTTCCCTGTTTTCGGCAAGATCCATGTCTTCAGGATCAGTGCCCATTATCACGGTATCAAGGTCGGTTCTGCGCTTCAATTCTTCCTTAAGGGGAATCGCAAGGTTTACCGAGGTCTGCCCTCCAAACTGCACAAGGACTCCGTCAGGTCTCTCACGCTCGATTACATTCATCACATATTCAAGGGTCAGAGGCTCAAAAAAGAGTTTGTCCGATGTGTCAAAGTCTGTAGAAACGGTTTCAGGATTGTTATTAATGATATGGGTCTCAATGCCTTCTTCCCGAAGTGCAGTAACTGCATGAACAGTACAGTAATCAAATTCGATTCCCTGCCCAATCCTGATTGGGCCTGCTCCAAGAATGAGAATCTTCTTTCTGTCTGTGGGACTTGTCTCGCAGGCATCTTCGTAAGTAGAATAATAATAAGGAGTAGCTGCTTTAAACTCGGCTGCACAGGTATCTACCATTTTAAAAGTAGGCATGATTCCAGCTGCATGCCTTAGATCGCTTATCTCCTGCCTGGTCTCGCCAGTCAATTCGGCAAGACGAGTATCTGGGAAGCCCATCCTTTTTGCTTCGCGCAGAAGTTCAGGAGTAAGATATTCTGCTCTGATGCGTTTTTCCATGTCCACGATTCTTTTCATCTTTGAGATGAAGAAGGGATTAATACTCGAAAGTTCAGTAATTTGTTTTATCGACATGCCTCTCTCAAGTGCGTGGAATACCACAAAAAGGCGCTCACTTGTAGGGGTCTTGAGGAGAGTTTTGATTTCAGATTCTTCCCAGTGATTTATTCCCAACTGGCTGTCAATATCTAGGGACTTGAAAGCCTTTAGCAGAGATTCTTCAATTGTCCTGCCAATTGCCATGACCTCTCCTGTACTTTTCATGGCTGTTGTCAGAGTTTTGTCTGCAGTTGTGAACTTGTCAAAAGGCCACCTGGGAATCTTTGTAATTATATAGTCCAGAGCAGGCTCAAAAGAAGCAGGGGTGCTCTTAGTAACATTGTTTATGATCTCGTCAAGTGTCATTCCGATCGCAATCTTTGCGGTTACGCGGGCAATCGGATAACCTGTAGCCTTTGATGCAAGAGCTGATGACCTTGAAACCCTGGGATTTACCTCGACAATGCGGTAGTCACCTTCTTTTAAGGCATACTGAATATTGCACCCCCCTTCAATCTTGAGGGCACGGATAATCTTAATTGAGGCACTCCTGAGCATCTGGTGCTCGGCATCGCTTAAGGTCTGAGAAGGAGCAACAACTGCTGATTCCCCTGTGTGCACGCCCATTGGGTCAATATTTTCCATGTTACAGATTACTATGCAGGTATCGTTTGCATCTCTCATGACCTCATACTCGACCTCTGCCCAGCCTAACACGCTTTCTTCAATGAGCACCTGGGAAATCCGGCTGCGTCTGAGCCCCCGTTCCGTGATATCAAGTAGCTCTTCCTTTGTTCGGGCAATCCCACCTCCAGCGCCACCAAGGGTGTAAGCCGGACGGACAATAAGAGGTAGACCAAGCTCCTCAACAACTTCTTCGGCTTCTTTTAAAGAATGGACTGCCCGGCTTAAGGGTACCTTTTCTCCAATACTGAGCATGGTCTCTTTAAAGAGTTCCCTGTCTTCCGTGTTTTTAATGGCTTCAACAGGAGTCCCAAGGATTTGAACGCCATATTTTTCAAAAATACCCATTTCTGCAAGTTCACTGGTTATGTTAAGGCTAGTCTGCCCTCCAATGCCTGCAATAATTCCATCTGGGCGCTCTTTTTCAATAATTTTTTCTATTACTCTGGCATCAAGGGGCTCAATATAGACCGAATCAGCCATTTCAGGGTCAGTCATTATGGTTGCAGGATTTGAGTTTACAAGTACAACTTTTACCCCTTCTTCTTTTAAGGACCTGCAGGCCTGACTGCCTGAGAAGTCAAATTCTGCAGCCTGCCCAATTGTGATTGGGCCTGAACCTATAAGCAAAACCTTCTTTATGTCCTCACGTTTAGGCATTAAATTTCACCTCCGAGGACCTTTACAACCTTGCCAAAAAACGTTTCCTCGGTATCCATTGGTCCTGCCTGGGCCTCAGGATGAAACTGCACTCCAAAAATATCCAGGTCTTTATGAGAGACTCCTTCTACAGTCTTGTCGTTTGCATTCAGATACTTCACATAGAGCCCTGTGCCCTCAAGTGAATCCGCATCAACGGCATATCCGTGGTTCTGGGAGGTTATGAAAGTCTTGTTTTCAACCAGATCCTTTACTGGCTGGTTTCCTCCCCTGTGCCCGAATTTTAATTTGTAAGTCCTTGCTCCCATAGCAAGGGAGATAATCTGGTGTCCGAAACAGATTCCGCAAACCGGAATCTTGCCTGCAAAAGCCTTTACGGCATTTATTGCATCCTTTGCGTTTTCCGGGTTTCCTGGCCCGTTTGAGATAAAAAGGAGATCAGGCTCATAACTTGCAATTTCCGAGGGTTTTGTAGTTGCAGGAACCAGCGTAAGATCAATTCCCCGCCTGTGTAGGTTGTTTATGATATTGCGCCTTATCCCAAGATCTACTACAACCGCATGCTTATGTTTGTTGACGCCATTCCAGGCGCCCTCTGCTCCAGGTATGAATTGTGGTTTTTTGCAGGTTACAAGGGAGGTAAGTTCTGCATCCGTAATCCGTGGGAAATTCCTTGCTTTATTGACAGCCTCTTTCCCATCGTCACTACCTGTGATAAGGGCTGCCCTCATGGTTCCATACTCTCTCGCTTTTATAGTGAGCATCCGGGTATCCACGCCTTCAATTCCTGGTTTCCCTTCATCCTCCATAAATTTGTGGATAGAACGGGATGATTTGTAATGATATGGGTTTTTGCAGGCTTCTCTGACAACAAGCCCTTCTGCATGGATATTATCGGACTGGGCGTGCTCCCCGCTGACCCCATAGTTTCCGATTAGGGGATAAGTAAACATTAAGATCTGACTTCTGTAAGAAGGATCGGTCAGAGCCTCCTCATATCCCGTAAATTGAGTGGTAAAAACAAGTTCGCCGCAAGCTGTGCCTTCAGCACCAAAACCGGTGCCTTTAATAACTGTTCCATCTTCTAAGCCTAGTACTGCTTTCATCATCTGAACCTGCGAGTAAATGTCATAAGACATGTATAAGTGTTACGATGCCTTTCCCGAATTCCAAAGTTGTTGTATTTTCTTCAGTCTTTAAATATATAAATCTATCAATTATATAATTTCTTTTGAAAATCCAGTCTTCTGATTATTAAAAAGAACTTATCTATAGGACTCAAGGAATTCAAGATATTCAACTATATTTTCTGACATAATAAAAATATATTTAATCATAATTAAAATGTTTTTAACTAACATAAAAATATATTTAACACATTAATAAAAAAGATATATAAAAAAGATAAAGAGTTAAAAAATTGACTCATTTACTGATTAAGAATTCTCAATATAGCTGCATCATAATTTAAAACATTGTAGCTAAAATATGGTCAAATTTCATACTTTTAGATCCTGAAATTATATATTATTTATGTCAATTTTTGAATCAAAATTTATTTAACTATACTAAGTTTCCGCAAAAAACTTATATATAATCAGGCGAACTATATCAGCCAGGAAAAAAGTTGTTTAAGCTACAAAAAATAAATAGATCTCTAAGATATATATTCGGCTCTCTGAATTAATAATAAAGAAGGCAAATCAGCTTGAATATATTTGGTTTTTATTAATTGAATTTTTGTGGCAGTTTTTAACAACATATTACCTTTCATAAAACCGTATTAATTTTTCAGATAACTTCGGTCAAACCGGGCTATTATTATGGACAAAAATATAAAACTTGAAGTGAGGAACATTACCAAATTTTTTGGAAAGAATCCTCATAAAGTAATTTCCCTTCTAAATGAAGGCTTATCCAAAAGTGAAATTTTTGAAAAAACAAAACAAACTGTTGGGCTTAATAACGTCAATTTCGAAGTCTACGAAGGAGAGATTTTCGTTATAATGGGACTTTCGGGTTCAGGGAAGTCCACTCTTTTACGTTGCTTAAACCGCCTCATCGAGCCAACTGCAGGGGAAATTCTAATAGACGGGCAAAATATCACACAGATGAGTGCCGAAGAATTGAGAGATACACGCAGGACCAAACTCGGAATGGTGTTCCAAAACTTTGCTCTGCTCCCCCATAGAACCGTACTTGATAATGTGGCATATGGGCTTGAAATTCAGGGAATTCCTAAAGAAGACCGCTATTTTAAGGCTCTCGCAGCCATAGAAACTGTGGGGCTCAAGGGCTATGAAAACAGCAAAATAACCCAGCTGAGCGGAGGCATGAAGCAGAGGGTAGGACTTGCAAGGGCGCTTGCCAATGACCCTGATATCCTGCTTATGGACGAAGCTTTCAGTGCCCTAGATCCCCTTATCAGGTCCGATATGCAGAATGAACTGCTTGCTATTGAAGATAGAGTGCAAAAGACGATTATTTTTGTTTCTCATGACCTGGACGAAGCCCTGAAACTTGGGGACCGTATTGCCCTTATGAAAGATGGGAAAGTAGTCCAGATAGGGACCCCTGATGAGATCCTGACCGAGCCTGCAAATTCCTATGTCTCAAGGTTCGTTGCAGGGGTTGACAGGTCTAAAATCCTTACTGCTGAATCAGTTATGAGGAGGCCTGAACCATTTGTGTCCGTCAGTTCTGGGATCAGGGTAGCGATTAAGTTGATGAAGGCTCATGGAATCTCCTCGATTTATGTTGTTGAAGGAAAGAGCAGGCGCCTTAGAGGCATACTTATGATAGGTGATGCTCTTAAAGCTCTTAAAGCCGGAAAAAGCCTTGAAGATGCCATGATCCAGGAACCTCCCCAGGTAGCTCCGGATCTGCCTCTTAGTGACGTAATCCCGTTAATTGCGGAAAGCCAGTATCCTCTTGCTGTGGTCAATGATTCCGGAAAACTGCTTGGAATTATGGTTAGGGGCACAGTACTTGGAGCCCTTGCAATGTCCGGACAAAATGGACACGCCACAGCTTTCGAAGAAAAAGATCCAGAAGAAAAAACCTCTGAAGAAAAGAGTTCAGAAGAAAAAAATTTTGCAGGAGAAAAGTTTGAAGAGAACCCTCCTGAGAAAACGGATCCAATCGGTAAAAGTAAAGGAGAAGCCGAAGGGAAAGCCGGGAATGAGGCTGGATTTCCCCCAGAAAGCTCAGGCATTCCAGACGTCTCAGGCGGTATAAATAATGATGGAATTGACAGTGGGTCTGTGCCTGCCGAAGCAGCTGCCAAAGCGTCTTTAATATCTGACACCGGACCTGGCTCAGAGGTGAAAATATGCTAACCCTTCGGCTCCCTGTCGGAGACGCGGTTGAATTTGCGGTGGGCTGGATTGAAGGCAACTTTGGTCCGTTTCTTGATCTCATAAGCAAGCAGCTTGATTTCCTGGTCTCGGGTTTAAAAGATGCACTTCTTTTCCTACCCCCAGAACTCTTTATCCTTGGAATTTTCCTGCTCTCGTACTTTGTAGGAAAACGAAGTATCAAACTTGCAGCAGGGACTGCGTTTGGTTTTTTCCTTATCGACAATATGGGGCTCTGGGAGCTATCGATAGAGACGCTTGCCCTTGTGCTTTCATCTACTCTGCTTGCACTTATTATAGGAATTCCACTGGGGATTCTTTCTGCAAAAAATACAGTGCTTTTCCATGTAGTAAAGCCTTCACTTGACTTCATGCAAACCATGCCATCTTTTGTATACCTGATCCCTGCCCTAATCTTCTTTGGGCTTGGAAATGTTCCTGGCATAATTGCAACTGTTGTTTTTGCAATGCCTCCTGTAATAAGGCTCACAAGTCTCGGAATAAAGCAGGTCCCAAAAGAGCTTACCGAGGTTGCAGACGCCTTTGGCTCCACGGGCTGGCAGAAGCTTTCCAAGGTTGAGCTACCTGTTGCGCTCCCAACTATAATGGCCGGAGTTAACCAGTGCATTATGCTCTCTCTTTCGATGGTTGTAATAGCTGCTATGATCGGAGCCAGAGGGCTTGGATACCAGGTCCTTTTTGGGATTCAGCGTGTAGATATTGGCATGGGCTTTGAAGCAGGGCTTGCTATTGTCATAATCGCGGTTTTTCTGGACAGAATTACCCAGAACCTCAGCCCTAAATAAGCCTAATTAAAGCCAAATAAAGCCAAATAAAGCCCAAATAAAAACGCTCTTTTCTTGTTTCTTCTTTAAAAAGGCGTTCTGGATAAGGCTCTTAGTTGGCGTAGGGCTTTTTACTTTTACAGGGTCGCCTTCTATACTCTCGGAAGAAGGCGCATCACTCATTCAAACCCCTGAAAACTCAAATGAAAGACTAAAGAAATTGAATAGGACTTAAAAGTGGTTGTAGATATTTTTGACCAATACGAAACTTAATTCGAGCATAAAAAAATTTGGATTGATTCTGGCAATTGGCCTGCTAATAGGGCTTACCCTTTTTGCATCAGGCTGTGCAGAAAAAAGAAATGAAGCCGTAGATGGAGTAGAAGTTACTTCCTCTATGACAGGAGCATCAGAATTAAGCGAACCTGTGAAAATAGGATATGTCTTATGGGACGGGGAGATTGCAAGTACCAACGTGATGCTTCAGGTGCTCAAACAGGCAGGATATAAAAATGTAGAAATAGTTGCGGTTGATGCAGGTCCGCTTTACCAAGGAGTTGCTAGTGGGCAGTTTGATTTCACAACCTCGGCCTGGCTTCCCTATACTCACCAGAGTTACTGGGAAACATATGGTGACAGGGTTGACTCAGTCCAGACAAACCTGGAAGACTGCAAAATCGGGCTTGTTGTGCCAGCTTATGTAACCATAGATTCAATTGAGGAACTTAATTCCGAAAAGGAAAAATTTAACGGCAGGATAGTAGGAATCGATCCTGGGGCAGGCATCATGCAAGCCTCAGAGACTGCAATTTCCGAGTATGATCTGGAAATGGAGCTTATCTCAGGCAGCAGCGCAGCAATGACTGCCTCCCTGAAAAAAGCTGTCGCCTCCGAAAAATGGGAAGCTGTGACTCTCTGGTCCCCTCACTGGGCATTCAACCGCTGGGACCTAAAGTACCTTGACGACCCGAAGGGTGCATACGGTGATGCCGACCACGTTGAAACTCTTGCAAGGCTTGGCCTTAAAGAAGAAAAGCCAAATCTCTACGGCATCCTGACTCGTTTCCAGTGGACCCATGATGATATCCAGGCTGTCATGATGGACATTGAAAATGGGATGAAGCCTGAAGAAGCCGCAGCAAAATGGGTTGAAAATAACCCGGAAAAAGTTAAAGAATGGATAGGAGAAGATTAAATCTCTTTTCCTTTAATTTCTTTTTTACGCTATTTTTATTTTCCTCGCTCCAATTAAGTTTCCGATTACGAAACTTAACAACTTCAAGCAGTCATGATCTAGATTTTGTCCTTGGAGTTATGGATAATTTATCCTTAGAAGTATGGATTATTTATAATACACACTGCGGAAGCAAGACTATAGGAGGGATGAAATCGTGTTATATGGGTAAAGATCTTGCTAAAACGATAAAGGCTGGTTGAAAGAATA
>ENA-UOOH01000882-UOOH01000882.1-fermentation-metagenome-genome-assembly--contig:-NODE-882-length-31738-cov-8.962219_pt1 | contig 31738 bp, 30 predicted proteins | sample MGYA00245778_ERZ724025 | MGnify/ENA primary metagenome ERZ724025 (study PRJEB28704, sample SAMN03018313) | fermentation metagenome | biome: anthropogenic terrestrial biome; feature: soil; material...
GCGTTTTTAGCGTACCTATGAGGAATTGAAACGCTTTTAAGCAAGCTGTCAAGCGTTGCTGTCCGTCGGTTTTTAGCGTACCTATGAGGAATTGAAACAATAATTTGGCAATAAAGCTATTTAAAAATGCCTAAAGTTTTTAGCGTACCTATGAGGAATTGAAACTGATGAGACTGGTTACAGACAGATTATATTAAAATAAGTTTTTAGCGTACCTATGAGGAATTGAAACTTATGTTATATGTGGTATTTATTATGGTTTTATTAGTTTTTAGCGTACCTATGAGGAATTGAAACTACCCTCATAGGGTATATTATAAACCCCTAAATTTGTTTTTAGCGTACCTATGAGGAATTGAAACCTCGCTATACGGCTTTAAAAGCAGAATTTGAATCAGTTTTTAGCGTACCTATGAGGAATTGAAACATTCTGGGCTTAATTCCATGTTTTCTATAGTCTCAGAGTTTTTAGCGTACCTATGAGGAATTGAAACAGCTGCACAACCCTCTCGGCAATCTCCCCGCCGGTGTTTTTAGCGTACCTATGAGGAATTGAAACAGACAGTACGGAGATAGGTAGAGTGGAACTGGAGGGTTTTTAGCGTACCTATGAGGAATTGAAACGCGATAGCGTAATAACATCCTCCCTTGAAAGGGGGGTTTTTAGCGTACCTATGAGGAATTGAAACGGGTGTTTAGTGGGGTTGCCGGCGAGCTGAAGCATGTTTTTAGCGTACCTATGAGGAATTGAAACTCCAATCCCATTTTGATACTCTAATCTTCTGGCTGGTTTTTAGCGTACCTATGAGGAATTGAAACTTAGATGATAATATGGATATAACTAATATCCATAAAAAGTTTTTAGCGTACCTATGAGGAATTGAAACAGGAATATCTAAATAATAAACCAAAAAGGAGGAGATGTTTTTAGCGTACCTATGAGGAATTGAAACCCGTCCTGACCTACCCCATTCTTGCAGTGGTTGCCAGTTTTTAGCGTACCTATGAGGAATTGAAACCAAGAAGATCGTTGCTGAAAGGATTAAGCGCCTCGTTTTTAGCGTACCTATGAGGAATTGAAACACTGCAAGAATCCACGGACGCAACGGAAGGAAGTGAAGTTTTTAGCGTACCTATGAGGAATTGAAACGCCAGCTCAGTATTGGAGGGAGTTGCCCCTGCAACGTTTTTAGCGTACCTATGAGGAATTGAAACGCTGCACGGGCACGAACGCCAAAGTTCTTAAGCTCGTTTTTAGCGTACCTATGAGGAATTGAAACTTATATAGTGTGCCAGATTTGTCACTTTGGGCAAGTTTTTAGCGTACCTATGAGGAATTGAAACTGTTTTTGCTTTCCCGTAATAGACGGATTCTTTTGCCAGTTTTTAGCGTACCTATGAGGAATTGAAACATAACTATCCTCATGCTGGCCAACCATGCGGAAAAAGTTTTTAGCGTACCTATGAGGAATTGAAACTCTATACCGAAAGCGAAAGGGCTATTCTTGACGCGGTTTTTAGCGTACCTATGAGGAATTGAAACATGACCGGATGCGAGCTTTAGAAATGCTGGGGCGGGTTTTTAGCGTACCTATGAGGAATTGAAACGAAGTATATTGGACCATGAACTGGGACACCAGCTCGGTTTTTAGCGTACCTATGAGGAATTGAAACATTTTCAATTTCATACAATCACCTTGGCAGACTCTGGTTTTTAGCGTACCTATGAGGAATTGAAACCCTTGCCCTGGGCACCGGGGAAACAGAGGCGGCCAGGTTTTTAGCGTACCTATGAGGAATTGAAACTAGGGTGGTGAAAAAGTATGCTTAATTTTGACAATCGTTTTTAGCGTACCTATGAGGAATTGAAACTTTTCTGACAAAGCGTTCCTGCTTTCGCGCGTTGAGTTTTTAGCGTACCTATGAGGAATTGAAACTTGTTTGCCCTGCGCTTGTTTCCATGCCGTAAATTCGGGTTTTTAGCGTACCTATGAGGAATTGAAACTTATTCCTTTTGCTCAAATTCTGCGGTCGTTGATCGTTTTTAGCGTACCTATGAGGAATTGAAACGCAAGGAAGGTCTTACCGCTGCCAGTTCTCCCCGGTAGTTTTTAGCGTACCTATGAGGAATTGAAACCCCCGAATATTGGCGTCCCGCGCTCTTGCAGTTGCTGTTTTTAGCGTACCTATGAGGAATTGAAACTTGCAACCAGGATGGCCGGACACCGCGACGGCCACGAGTTTTTAGCGTACCTATGAGGAATTGAAACGATAGTTTTGCTCAGATCCCCCAGCAAGTGAACCAGGGTTTTTAGCGTACCTATGAGGAATTGAAACTCACTATTGAAAACACCCCACCAGCAGTCCCCGGGTTTTTAGCGTACCTATGAGGAATTGAAACTAAATATCCTGCTGTGAGTATATTATTTTGCTCACGTTTTTAGCGTACCTATGAGGAATTGAAACCGAACATAAACCAGTTCGGCCGTGTATTTCCTTCCGGTTTTTAGCGTACCTATGAGGAATTGAAACAGCGATGCTACAATACAGCCCATAGTTGAAACTTTTTGTTTTTAGCGTACCTATGAGGAATTGAAACTCCATCGGCTGGCATGAAACCAAATGGGGACGGGCGTTTTTAGCGTACCTATGAGGAATTGAAACGATCTAAACGATGAAAACTTTGAAGATACCCCGGCGCGTTTTTAGCGTACCTATGAGGAATTGAAACTTGTATGGTTATGCGCGGAGTTAGGCAGAGCCAATCGTTTTTAGCGTACCTATGAGGAATTGAAACATCAATTTATTGGGCCAAGCCCCCTCCTGCATTTAGGTTTTTAGCGTACCTATGAGGAATTGAAACGTTTTGTAAGGCTTTATGAAACTCCTACTTCTTACGCGGTTTTTAGCGTACCTATGAGGAATTGAAACTTTGCAGGAAAAAGGATATCAGCTGGGTAAATCAAGTTTTTAGCGTACCTATGAGGAATTGAAACTTGTATATTTTGACATATATATGCATGACTGCTAGTTTTTAGCGTACCTATGAGGAATTGAAACCAAGGAAAGAGAACACTATATTGAAGGAAATCTAAAGTTTTTAGCGTACCTATGAGGAATTGAAACTTATTATGGCAATTTTATCACTGGTAAAGATATGAGTTTTTAGCGTACCTATGAGGAATTGAAACGAAGGCAGAATATACAAAGATTTAAAAATTGCTTTGCGTTTTTAGCGTACCTATGAGGAATTGAAACAGAAAAGACTGGGGAATGGGTGGGGGACATGACCCGGGTTTTTAGCGTACCTATGAGGAATTGAAACGTTCCTGCTTGATGCGAGCAGCCTCTTCTGCATCGGGTTTTTAGCGTACCTATGAGGAATTGAAACGTCAACTGTATGCGCTGGCAGCCAAGGGCGAACTCCGTTTTTAGCGTACCTATGAGGAATTGAAACGATAACATAGGTATTGTAAGTGACATAACAGAATTAGGTTTTTAGCGTACCTATGAGGAATTGAAACTATAACTCGTTTTATATGTGCTATTTGAATAATAAGTTTTTAGCGTACCTATGAGGAATTGAAACTTATTATCGGGTTTTATTTTGGAAACAAGGCAGCCCGTTTTTAGCGTACCTATGAGGAATTGAAACATTTTCCCGGTTGGTAAATACCGTTCCACCCTATCAGTTTTTAGCGTACCTATGAGGAATTGAAACTCCTCCTATTCCTTGGGGTACTGTTGGCGGCTCGACGTTTTTAGCGTACCTATGAGGAATTGAAACTCCTCCTATTCCTTGGGGTACTGTTGGCGGCTCGACGTTTTTAGCGTACCTATGAGGAATTGAAACTTGAAAGTCGGCATAAAAGTAATACTGGCACAGAGTTTTTAGCGTACCTATGAGGAATTGAAACCTTCTCATTCATAGTGAAGATTGTAGTGTCGACATGTTTTTAGCGTACCTATGAGGAATTGAAACCCCAGTATGTTAGCGGCTTTCAGTGCCAGCTCCAGGTTTTTAGCGTACCTATGAGGAATTGAAACTAATATTCGGATAGCGTCCTGATGATGTCCAGGCCGGTTTTTAGCGTACCTATGAGGAATTGAAACCACCCCTATTAAATTGTAGTTGCCACCCTACCGCCCGTTTTTAGCGTACCTATGAGGAATTGAAACGTGACCTGATAGACAAATCGTTCTATGATCGAGTCCAGTTTTTAGCGTACCTATGAGGAATTGAAACTCCATCTGTCATAACCACCATGTTCATCCATTGCATGGTTTTTAGCGTACCTATGAGGAATTGAAACTCCCAAGCCAAGGCAGGTGAACCGAATGAGCATCAGTTTTTAGCGTACCTATGAGGAATTGAAACTAGCGAGGAAGATTGGGCTAACATGGACTTCTGGCTGTTTTTAGCGTACCTATGAGGAATTGAAACAATAGCTCAGCAATGCCGGTGATCTGTTTGAGCCGGGTTTTTAGGATACCTATGAGGAATTGAAACTCTCCGGCTCGTGCAGGGCTTTTTCGCCTGCTTCGTGTTTTTAGGATACCTATGAGGAATTGAAACTATAGATCTCTATTGCTTTGGGTATCAAGCAGCTCTGGTTTTTAGGATACCTATGAGGAATTGAAACCAAATTTGGTGCAATACCGTCACCGCCTGATTACAGTTATTAGCGTACCTATGAGGAATTGAAACTGATGCAACATTCACTACTGAGAAATAATCTGCGGCTTTTCAAACCCTTTTACTGAAGAATATCTACATATCCTTCCTGAAACATCAAACCAGAACATCAAATCCAATTCCGTTTTCTCCGATTAAAATCTAACAATAATGGAAATCATAAGTCATAGAGGGCATACATATTATGGTATGCTATGAATATACTATAGATTATTGCGAAGGGGGATTATGATGAGTATCATTCACAAATTTATCAATCTGGGTTTAGGTGCAATTAGTTTGACCAAGGAAAAAGCGGAATATTTTATTGATGAAATGGTTGAGAGAGGGGAAATCAACAGGGAAGACGCTAAACAGACCCTGGATGATATTATGAAAAAGGGCGAGGAGCAGAAGCAGGAAGTACGCAGCCTGATTCAGGAAGAGATTGATAATTGGAGAAGTAAGGTGGGAGTGGTTAGCAAAGCTGAATATGATAAATTGCTTGAGCGTATTAAAGAATTGGAGAGCAAGCTGCCGCAATAAGTAGTTTATAAGTTATAACTATGATGATGCCGGTTTAGACGGTGGTTAGGCCCAACATACGGGAATTAAATTGTCGTTTTGGACCAGCGAATAGTTTGAAATGACACCTGGAAAAGCCCATCTAATCAACGTTTTGTACGGGGACATGACCTTGCTGCCAAGCAGACGGTTTGTCCCCATCCGTCATTCGGGGATATATATTGGCTGGAAAGCAGACAGGGGGTTTATATGGGTCTGCGCAGTGGCGTTACGCATCTCAACCATATAGCCAGATACAGGGAAATAGGCAATGTTTTGATCAAGCATGGCTTTGGGTTTTTGTTTGACAAGTTTAGCCGTCAGAAAATTATGGGTGGGTGGAAATTTGGCGTCTGGGGGAAAGAGGCCGAAGGTTACGGAAGTCCGCAACGGCTTCGGTTAGCCCTGGAAGAGCTGGGGCCGACCTTTGTGAAGCTGGGCCAGTTGCTGAGTATTCGGCCGGATTTACTGGGAGCCGAGTATATTATAGAATTGGAGAAGCTGCAGAACGAAGTCCCCCCTATTCCTTATCATGAAGTAATCGAGGTCTGTTTAAAAAGCGGACTTGATATTGAAGGGGATTTTCAATATATTGATCCCGTTCCTCTCGCAGCGGCTTCAATTGCCCAGGTTCATAAAGCGGTCCTCCAATCTGGTGAAAAAGTGGTCCTGAAAGTACAGCGTCCAGGCATAGAAAAAACTATCGAGACTGATCTGCTTATTCTTTCTGATATGGGGCGATTGTTAGAGAAGCGTACAGCCTGGGGAAAATTATATAAGTTGAGCGAAATTGTGGACGAGTTGTCCGCTGCAGTTCGGCAGGAATTGAACTTCGAACAAGAGGCCCGTAATGCCGATATATTTTACAGCAATTATAAGAATGACCGCCATGTACTCATCCCTCGAGTTTATTGGCAGTATTCCTCCCGCAGGGTATTGGTTATGGAATATCTGGCGGGGATTAAGATATCTGATTTTGCCGGTTTGAAGAAGGCCAACTTCAAGACGGCTGTGGTAGCGGAGAATTTGCTGGCGGCTTTATTCATTCAGATCTATGAACGGGGTGTTTTTCATGCCGATCCTCATCCAGGCAATATCGCGGTTGGTTCCAGCGGCCAGATTATTTTTTATGATTTCGGACAGGTAGGGGTTTTGAATCAGGTTCTCAAGGAACACTGCATTGACTTATTGCTCGGGATGATACGCTATGATGTCAACACGGTAACCAGAGCCTTACTTGCTATAGGGGTTAGTTCCCAATACGTGAACCGCGAAGAACTGAGGCAGGATGTGGCCCGGTTGGAACAAAAGTATTATGGACTCCCCCTGGCCCAGATAAAGCTGGGGGCAGCCATGGCAGAATTACTGGAATTAAGTACCCGCTACCAGGTGCGCATTCCGGCTGAACTGTCGCTGCTGGTGAAGATGCTGATGACGATAGAAAGCATTATAACCCAGTTGGATCCGCAGATTAGTATCGTTGATATAGCTGAACCTTATGGCCGCAGGGTACTGTTGCAACGGTATTCACCGGATCGTATTAAAAGCAGCCTGCAGGGTATGGCTCTAGACTACGCCCGTGTTGTGAGCAATTTACCGGGTGATTTGGAGAAAATACTGAGCCTGGTAGGTGAAGGTGAACTTAAAATTAAAATGGAAAATGTCAACGTGGATAAGATGACCGCCAAGTTCGATATCATGTCTAACCGCCTTTCCCTGGCCATAATAATAGCCAGCATAATTATCGGTACGGCCTTGATTGCCGAGAAAATGAACAGCACCATTATAAGCCGGGTTCCGGTGGTGGAGTTGGGATTTATTGTCGCAGTTGTGCTGGGCCTATTCCTGGCTTATTCCATAATCAGAAGCGGCAAGTTCTGACCTCCGGGCATAAAATGTAATTCCCCCCAATATAGATGGATAAGGGATATTGAGGGGGGTTATTATGGACAGGATTAAGTTTATTAGGGTTATAGGGCTGGCATTAATATTTATGTTTGTTTTAGGGGTGGCTTTACCGACAGCGACTCACGCCCAAGATAAAAAACCGATTAATCATGTTTTCCTGATCAGCGTAGGGGGACTAAATCAAGAGGGCTATATGGGAAACCCTTTGCCTAATCTGAAGTATTTAATGGTGGATGGTACTTTTTGTGAAAAAACCCTGGCAATCCGTTCCGATACCATGGAAGCAGCTGAAGCCACACTCTTAACCGGAGCATTGGCCAGCGAACATAAGCACTTAACTGTGGATGATAGGGTAGAAGTGGAGTCGATCCTGGATGTATTAAAAAGGAACGGCCGGTCAATGCTGGTAGTGGATGGCTCCGGCGGCAAACTGAATACATTTTCTTATGGTGACAAGGAATATAGACAATTAGAAGTCCAGGCTTCCAGTAAAGATATTTTGGCTGAAGCAGCTAAAAGTTTTAACCAGAATAAGCCCTTCTTTTCCTATATATATATTGATGACTGTACCGAGGCTCTGTTGCGTATGGATCAGGATGATTATTACCAGGTAATTAAGAATTTCGATGCTCAACTGGGAGTCTTTTTGCAGGGTTTGCGTGACAGCGGTGTATACGGTAATTCCTTAATTATTGTCACTTCAGCCCGCAGTTCATCCCCCAGTAATATGGTGCCTCTAATCATTTACGGCCCGGGGGTAAAGATTAACGCGAGTATGAGTGGGGCGATGGTCATTGATGTTGCTTCTACCATCTGCCGACTGATCGGGATTGAATCTCCAACGGGGTCGAGGGGTATTCCCCTGTATGGCTCGTTTATCGTTGCTGACAATGCCAGTCAGACTCTAAACAACAGTTGGATCAAGGACTTGCAAAAGGATCGCCAGACCAATTGGAAAATGAATTATCGCTTGGAAGATGAACTTAATCGTACTATACGTCTCCTGGCTTCTATTAAGGAGGAAAAGCAAAGCATTTTTGATTTTGCGGGGGAGAGGGAACAGACGCTAATCGGTCTGAAAACTAAGATGACTATCGAAAGATTGGTTTGGATAGGGATTGTATTGCTTTTGCTGGGCGGCTATGCAGCTCAATATTTATTATTGAAAAGGAAATATTTACTGTTCAAATAATTAGCTTGACGGAATAAATTTGTAATGATAGTATAACCGCAAATATTATATGCTCAAAGTCATGATCAGGATAGTAGTTGTTGAACTGATTTTAAGAGAGCCGGGATTGCTGCGAACCGGTAACAGCTCAGTAATGAATGCCACCTGGGAGCGCTGGTTTTAACGCATAAGCACCAAGCCAGCCGGTTACGGCCGTTATCGGATTAAGTTGGGCTTAATGGCCAAATAGGGTGGTACCGCGGGAAGTAAACTCTCGTCCCTTTCAGGGATGAGGGTTTTTTTGTATCTGCAACATTAACACTATTTGTAATAAGGGGGAACCATGTAGATGGATTTAAGGAAGAGGATTCTTGAATTGCTTGAGCATGACGCCCGATTGAACGTTAAGACTCTGGCCACCATGCTGGAGGAAGACGAGGTTAAAATCGCCGCGTTAATCAGCCAGATGGAGAAGGATAAGACTATTCTTGGTTATGGTACAGTTATCAATTGGGAGAAGGTTGGTTGTGACGGGGTTACAGCCATGATTGATGTAAAGGTAACTCCCGAACGGGAGGTAGGATTCAACAGCATAGCGGAAAGGATTTACCGCTTTCCCGAGGTCAGGTGTGTTTATCTGATGAGTGGGACTTATGACTTGTCAGTCGTGGTGGAAGGGAAAACGATGAAGGATGTGGCCCGCTTTATTTCACATAAGCTGTCCACTCTGGAACATGTGCAGAGTACGGTAACTCATTTTATTCTCAAACGCTATAAGCAGGATAATTTTATGTTTGAGGATCCTGAAGAAGATAAAAGGCTGGTGGTTAGTCCATGAGTGGAATGGAATCGTATATATCTCGGGCAGTCAGAGCTATTCCTCCTTCCGGGATAAGAAAGTTTTTTGATCTGGTTTCGCAGTCCGAGGGGGTAATCTCTCTGGGAGTGGGGGAACCTGACTTTGTGACCCCCTGGCATATCAGGGAAGCTTGCTGGTATTCCCTGGAAAAAGGATATACCATGTATACCTCTAATTCCGGACTGCCGGAGTTAAGAGATGAAATTGCCCTATATGAAAAACGGAAGATCGGGGTTGAATATGATCCGAAGCAAGGTATTCTGGTAACCGTTGGGGTCAGCGAGGCAATTGACATTGCTCTGCGTGCCCTGTTGGAGCCTGGGGATGAAGTCCTTATACCTGAACCCTGCTTTGTTTCTTATGCACCGGGTACTGAGTTAGCATATGGCAAGGCTGTCCCAGTGGAGACCTTCGACCAGGATGAGTATCGTCTGCGTCCGGATTCCCTGGCGGCCAAAATAACGCCTCGCAGTAAAGTATTGATCCTGGCTTACCCAAACAATCCTACCGGGGGCATTATGTATCGCGAAGACCTGGAGGCCCTGGTTGATATTATTGTTAAGAATGACCTGATTGTAATAAGTGACGAAATATATTCGGAATTAACTTATAATGGCAAGCATGTTTCGATTGCATCATTGCCGGGCATGAAGGACCGCACGTTGGTTATGGATGGCTTTTCCAAGGCTTTTGCGATGACGGGCTGGAGAATTGGTTATGCCTGCGGTCATCCAGATATTATTGGGGCGATGACGAAAATACATCAATACACTATTATGTGTGCACCAATTATGGCGCAAAAGGCAGCCATCGAGGCCTTGCGTAATGGGGAAGAGCAGATGCGCAAGATGGTGGAAGATTATAATTATCGGCGCAAACTGATTGTGAATGGCCTGAGACAGATCGGCATGGAATGTTTTGAGCCCCGGGGAGCTTTCTATTGTTTCCCTTCCATTCGCAGTACTGGACTTAGCAGCGAGGAGTTTTGCGAAAAGCTTCTCTTCGAAGAACAGGTAGCGGTGGTACCGGGAAATGCATTTGGCCATAGTGGGGAAGGATTCATAAGATGCTGTTATGCTGCTAGCATTAGTAACATTGAAGAAGCCATAGAAAGGATGGGACGGTTGGTTTGCCGACAAAAAAACAAACAATAAATGCTAGCTTATTACGTTTAAATCACAAAAGTAATCGAATATGACGGAATTACACAACAATATTACGATATTTAACTGAAGGAATTAGGGCTTGTGGGTTGAACCTTCTTAATTATATAGATGAAGGAGGTTTTCCCATGTATGGTGATATTGATGCCAGTGACATAGAACTCCTCAATGCAGTCAGTAATCTAAATACAACCTACCGGAGAGAATTTAGAGATTATATCCATTATTTATTAACTAAACAGTACAAGAAAGAATTAATGGTGGCTATTTTTCACAACCAGCTCCTGCATAGTCTGCTGCAGAGCACGCTGCAACTGGTGGAACGAGAAGATTTTCAGATAATCCAGATTGAGAATAGGTTGAAGCAGATGTACGAACTGTATTTTGGTATTTTTGAAAGGATACATATGAAATACAGTGAACTGGTGGACGGTTTGGACAGCAGTGAAATTGTAAGAGACTTTGGACGCAATAGTTTTGATAACATCAACAGGGCCTGTCAAAGTGGCAATCGCATGTTGATACGCCTGGAAATTGCTGAGTTTTATGAAGGTTATTACAAGTTTGCCCAAAAAAAAGAGGCCAGGAAAATCTTTGCAGTCTAAGTATTTACAGTCTAAGTGTTTGCAGTATAATAGAAACAATGTTTGATAAAATGGAGGCTGCCTAAATGAAAATTAAATTCCTGGGTGCCGCGAAAACCGTTACCGGTTCGTTCTATGTCATCGATACTGATAAGGTGCGGTTCGCGGTCGATTGTGGTCTTTTTCAGGGTAACAAGCAATTAAAGGAAAAGAACTACGGAGATTTTGCGGTTGATCCCAGATCAATTGAATTCCTCATCCTCACTCACGCTCACATCGATCATTCCGGTCTGACTCCCAAGCTATGTAAAGCAGGTTTCAAAGGGCCAATCTATGCCAGCCCGGCGACCGTAGAGCTCTGTGAGATTATGTTGCCGGATGCCGGCCATATTCAAGAGACTGAAGTAGAAATGAAGAATCGTAAATTAAGCCGAGCGGGTAAAAAATTGCTGGAGCCAATTTATACTGCCGAAGAAGCATTGGAGTGTCTGCAGCAATTTCATCCTTTGAATTATGATGAAATGAATAAACTGGCTGAGGGGGTGGAGCTCAGGCTTAGAGATGCCGGACACATCCTGGGCTCCAGTATAGTTGAATTATGGATTGAAGAAGATGGGCAGAAGGAAAAGGTTGTTTTCAGTGGTGACCTGGGGCAGGGCAACCAACCCATCATAAAAGACCCTACTATTATTGAAAGCGCTGATTATGTTTTGATGGAATCGACTTACGGTGACCGCTATCATAAAGGGGTAAGTAACCGGGCCCAACAGCTCAAGAATGTCATTGACGATACCATGCGCCGGGGAGGTAACCTTATAATACCGTCATTTGCGGTGGAGAGAACCCAGGATCTCCTGTATGACTTGAGCAATTTACAAGCAGAGGATTTGCTTGATCCAGGTATTGATATCTATATTGACAGTCCGCTGGCCATAGCAGCCACCGAGATATTTCAGAAAAGTTTAGAATATTATGATCAAGAGTCGATGAAGTTAGTCAACAGCGGACGACATCCGCTAAAAATGCCTAACCTGAAATTCTCGAGAACCAGGGAAGACTCGGTGGAACTCAACAAAATAGCAGGTAATACGATCATTATTTCTGCCAGCGGGATGTGTGACGCGGGTAGAATCAAATACCATCTCAAATATAATCTTTGGCGGCCCGAAAGTACGATTCTATTTGTGGGTTATCAGGCCATGGGCACGCTGGGACGAAGAATCCTGGAGGGCGAGAAACTGGTAACTATTCATGGTGATCAACTGGTAGTAAAGGCTGACATTCAATCTATTGAGGCATATTCGGCGCATGCTGACCAGATTGGTTTGCTTTCCTGGCTGCAACATTACCAACAAAAACCCAAAACCGTTTTCCTGGTACATGGCGAGGAAAAAGTACAACCGGTGCTGGCTGAGCTTATTCAAAAGGAATTGAGCATTCCAGTTATTATTCCCAACTGGTTAGATGAAATTGAGCTGAAACCGGTGGGAGTAATCTCGGCGGGCGAGGTGGTTCAGGCCCATGATTTACCGGATCATAGAGCCGAGGCTCTCAATAAAGCCTTAGTTGCTGAGAAAATGTATCTGAGTTTAAGGAGCCGCTTAAACAGCGTGTTCCAGGAAAAATATGATAAAGCTCTATATGATGAATTGATTGAGACCCTAAAGAAAGTGGAAGATAATTTTTAAAATAGTACGGCAGTCCGAATCGTCGGGTCTTTACCCGGCGATTTTATTTTTCCCAATTAGGCATTAATAATTCCAATCCCCAGTCATAATGGGAAGCTAACCCAGTCAAGTTGATTTCCAACCCTATAGAAGGGTTTAATGCTCTTTTTGTTTTTATTAAGAACTATTTTGGATATAATCGCATGATTATATAGTTGTTGGCAGCAAGGATATAGTGCTATAATTTTTAAACTTTCACAAGTGGGAGATGAAAAATGAATGCAATATAGGACTACGTCGTTGGAAATATTCCGCTGGGGATATGTCCATTTGCCGGGTGCGGTTTTTTTCTATGCCAAAGAATTGGATCTTGACATGGAGGATATTGGTATACTCTCGGCTATTTTTTATGCCTTTGAACAGGCTAAGCCATTGTTTCAGTCCGGTGTAAGAACTGGGCAGATATTGCTTAATTGTTCGACTCTTACTACTAATAAACTGTCGCGAAGGTTGCAAAAGCTATCCAAACAAGGGATTATTGACCTGAGTGAGAATGGCGCGAAAAACTTTACTGAGAAGATTGTGCGGTTGGAACCCTTAATGATTAAACTAGAGCAATTAGTGCTGCGAGATCACCCTGAGATTACGCCATCACCAGGCCAGGATCAATCTGATGTTAAAACAGATCAGCAGATCGAGGAATACAAAGCCAGGATAGGCGAATTGGAGCAAGAACTTGATGAACATAGAATGCGGTCCTCACTGGACAATTTCGCCTCCTCGGATATTAATTATAAAAGGGTAGCCGATTTTATTGCCAAGAAGACCGGCAATTTACTCAGTGTAAAAATGGAGAATGAATTGCAAAAGTGGTTGACCGATTTCGGATTTACTCCTGAGTTTCTTTTGTGCATGCTGGAATTGGCTTTTGAGCGGAAGATTACTAATCCGCGCGATATTACCAGGATCGCTAAAGATTTAAAAGAATATGCGGTTAACAATGTGGATGGGTTGGAAGTTTATTTTAAAAACTATGTTGATCAGGAGAAAATCACTACACGGAGTCACTTTGATCCTGATGCAGCTGAGTTTGGCAACTTTACTGGGTTGGACATGAGCGCTGAGGCCCGCCGCAAGGTTTATAATAAATGGCGATATGATTGGGGATTTACCCATAAGATGATTATGAAAGCTGGAGAGCTTATGTGCCAGCGCACCAAGAACGGCGGTCTGGAATATATCGACAGCGTCCTGAACAATTGGATGGCTAAAGAGATACGGACCCTGAGTGATGTAGATAAAGAGATAATCGCCTTTAAGAACCGGGCCAAATCAGGAAAAACAACGAATCCTGTCGGGAAAAACGGGGCCGTCAAGCATAATAAGGGCGAATATGAATTTTATGTACCTCCAGAGGTTTTAGCCGAATTAAAAAGTAAGGTATAATAAATGCCAGGGTTAGCCCTGGCATTTCTAATAGAGGAGAATTGATTGTGCTAGAGGGAATGGATTTAAAACCACATTTAATTGATCTGGAAAGCGAGCGGCGGGTTCTATCTTCAATGCTGCACTCGGAAGAAGCATGTATTGAAGCATGTAATGTTTTGCTGCCCGGTGATTTTTATTCACCCCAGCATGCTACCGTTTTTGAACTGACCAGCAGTTTGTACGAAAGAGAAATCACACCAACCTATGTAGAGCTTATAAAACAAGCTCATGAACTGGGTATGTTGACCAGCACCAGGGATATTGAAGATTTAGGCTATATTGCTGAGCACTATATTTATGATGGCAATATCAAATTCTGGATTCAAAAAGTGCGGGATAAAAGCCGCTTGCGCAAGTTTGAATATTTCTTGAGAAAAAGTTATCAGATCTTAAATGAAGAGACTGATCAGGATGTTGAACAGATTTTAATGACGGCGGAAGAAGAGTTGACTAATCTGACTGCGCTGGAGATTGATGATCGCGTTGATAACCCGGAAGATTTAGCCAAGTTAGGGTATGAGGAGGTAGAACGTCGTTTCCTGCGGTATAAAGATATTAAGGAACGATACAAAGGTGTAATCCCGCTGGATGGGCTGCCGACCGGATTCTATAATCTTAATAAGGTAACCTTGGGATATAAACCAGGAGATTTGATTATTCTGGGTGCTCAGACCGGACACGGTAAAACTTCGTTTGCTCTCCACACAGCCAATGCAATTGCCATCCAGAACAAGAGTAATTTACTTTACTTGAATACCGAGATGAGCCGGCCGCAGATAGCTCTACGCTGGGGTTCGATTTTATCTGGCATTGAACACGAGAGGGTTCGCAGTGGTGAAATTAATGAGTCAGAATTATCGCAGATATTTAACGGTTATTCAGATCTAGGGCGAAGCGGGTTTTACTCGTATCCGTGTCCCAATTTAACTCCGGAGAAGACTATTTCTATAGCTCGTAAGTTCAAGGCTCAAAAAAATATAGACATGATGATAATAGACTATGTAGGACGCATGGATAAACAGGATCCCCGCTTGCAGGAATGGCAGGTATTAGAGCAGATAGTCAAGACCCAGAAGATGCTGGCCCAAAATCTGCAAATTGTGGTTATGTGCCTGGTGCAATTGAATCCGGACGGCACTCTGCAGGGGGCCAAACGAATGAAAAACGAAAGTGACCTCATGTTAAAACTTAGTCCTATTTCCAAAGAGGAACAAGATGAAAATGAAGAGTTGAAGAAGTTTGATATCATGCCGAATTATGCTATATTTATAGACAAAAATCGCGATGGGCAGAGCGGCATCCGCATACCTATCTATTTCGATTTGCAGCGCCAGATCTTGAAGGATGTAAAAAGGGTATCGGTATAATGGGTTCAATGGATAGCAACAGCAAAAAGCTATATGATGCGGTGGCAACGCTGATTCTCAATCTACATATGCAAAAAGGTGACTTAAATGAGGAGGAGATGTATTGCCTTCTTTCGATTCTCGATCTAACCTTAATGGGGAAAAATGATAGGGGATTAATAGGTTTACTAAGGGAATGGAAAGCCAATGAGCCCAATCCTGAGATAGATGATATCATAAAAGCTACCCTATTAAGCATGGATTTTGCCAACTTGGAGTCTGATTCCCAGCAAAAAAATATAGAGACTATTCATGACTTGTTACGTTATAATAAAGAATTAAGAGAACGCTAATATTTAGCCTACTAGAATAGTGGGATAGTAGACAGATATTATTATGCAAATATGTAATAAGGCCATGAAATGTATGCCCCGGGAGGAAATAGTATTGAGAGAACCCCGGGCAAAGCGGTCAGGGTTATTGATAAAAGAGATAAATAGATTCAGATAGGAGTATGCACATGACAAATTTTATTAAAGACAGAGCCAGACCCGAAGTGTTCACCCTCAAACCCTATGTGCCGGGCAAACCGATTGATGAGGTAAAAAGGGAATTGGGGCTGGATGATATTATCAAGATTGCTTCCAATGAAAACCCTTTGGGTTCTTCGCCCAAGGCGGTTGAGGCGGTCAGAGAAAGTCTGCACCTGATGCACATTTATCCGGATGCCAACTGTTACAATCTTAAAAGCAGGTTGGCGGCTGTAAATGGGATGGGTGAAAATGGTGTTCTGGTTGGCAATGGTTCTGATGAAATATTAATGCTGCTGGCAACTACTTTTCTCAACCGCGGCGACCAGATAGTATACGGGCATCCCTCCTTTTCTGAGTACGAATTTACCGCTAAAATTATGGGAGCCGAGGGCGTGGAAGTTCCTCTTAACAATTTCACTTTTGATCTAGATGCTATATTAAAAGCCATAAATAGTAAAACCAAAATGGTATTTATATGCAACCCCAACAATCCCACCGGAACCATTGTTAAGGATGCGGAAATCGAGCGTTTTATGGAGCGGGTTCCTGATGACATTCTAGTAGTTTTTGATGAGGCTTATGGCGAATATACGGAAAGTGCAGACTTTACCAGTGGTCTAAAGTATGTTAAGGCGGGCCGGAATGCCATAGTTCTGCGCACATTTTCCAAAATATATGGTCTGGCAGGATTAAGGGTAGGGTACGGTTTGACCCTTCCAGAGATAGCCCAGGCGGTAGAAATGATAACCGAACCTTTTAACGTCAATAGTATGGCCCAGATAGCTGCTTTGGCGGCTATCGATGATGTTGAACATGTCCAGCGCAGCCGCGCTATAAACTCAGCGGGAAAGAAATATCTGTACAGCGAATTCGATAAGCTGGGGCTTAAATATGTACCTACCGAGGCCAACTTCATTTTCCTGGACACAGGTAAAGACTGCCAGACAGTATTCAAAGCTCTGCTGCAGATGGGTGTCATTATTCGCACCGGGGATATTTTTGGACATCCTAATTTTATCAGGGTGACAATAGGAACAGAAGCCGAGAATGAGCGATTTATAAAGTCACTAACTCAGGTTTTGGCTGTTTAGGAAGTCGTAATGGGTACAGCTAAAATCCATTATAAGGATAGCCTGGCACGGGAGGTATTGCTCCTTACGCTTTCGAATTTATTGGATAATGAAGCAGAGCCAATATACATCTGTATAGGCTCTGACCGTCATATCCTGGACTGCTTTGGCCCATTGATGGGCACAATGCTGCAGGCTTATGCTCCAGAGTTGCCGGTACTGGGAACTCTGGACAAACCGATGCATGCCCAGAATCTGCGGCAAGGCATCAAAGAAGCGCAGCAGCTTTATGGAGACAAAACGATTATTGCTATCGATGCATCAGTGGGGGATGAAAAGGAAATAGGTTTTATTCAAATACGACCTGGCAGCCTGGTACCGGGGAAGGCTTTTGCCAAGAATCTGCCGGCAGTAGGCCAGTTTGCTATAACCGGGGTTGTAGATGTCAGACTTAATAAACGCGGCGCCAGAAGTAATAATCATCCTGGTTTAGGACTTGTTTATAATATGGCCCAATTATTAAGTGAAACGATTGGAGAATGGCATTGCAGAAGGCATCGAAGTTAAGAATGGAGGATTTTAATGAAAAAGTTGATGATAGGTAACGCAGCAATTGCCCGCGGAGCCTATGAGGCTGGGGCCACCGTAGCAACCGCTTATCCAGGTACACCCAGTACTGAAATAGTAAACAGCATAGCTGAGTATCCAGATGTTTATGCGGAATGGGCGCCCAACGAGAAGGTTGCCCTGGAAGTGGGGGCAGGGGCATCTATTGCCGGGGCACGCACTTTGGTAGCTATGAAGCATGTTGGAGTCAACGTGGCTGCCGATCCGCTCTATTCTTTTTCATATATGGGTGTTAACGGGGGGCTGGTCATCGTATCTGCTGATGATCCGGGCCTGCACTCCTCCCAGAATGAACAGGACAACCGTGGTTATGGGCGCTTTGCCAAAATGCCGGTAATTGAGCCTGCAGATAGTCAGGAGGCCCTTGACTATACCAAACTGGCATTTGAAATCAGTGAACAGTTTGACACCATGGTAATGCTTCGAATAACTATGCGGCTGGCCCATTCCCAAACTATGGTTGAAATAGGGGAGAAGCAGGAAGTTCCATTAAAGCCATATCAGAAAAATTCAGCTAAAAATGTCATGTTACCTGGTTTTGCCAAACTCCGCCATATAGAGGTGGAGAAAAGCTTGCGACAACTGGAAGAGTATGCAGAAACTACGCCGTTAAACCGGATTGAACTGAATGATACCAGCCTGGGGATAATAACCAGCGGGGTTCCCTATCAATATGTAAAAGAGGCTTTTCCTGACGCATCAGTTTTAAAACTGGGCCTGGTAAATCCGCTACCCAGAGAACTGATCAAATCTTTTGCTGCCCAAGTGGATAAGTTAGTGGTAGTTGAAGAACTGGAACCGGTCATCGAGGAACAGGTAAGATCATGGGGAATTGAGGTTGTTGGTAAAGAACAATTTACCTTACTGGGTGAATATAGCGCCGAGTATCTCAAACAGAAACTGGCCGGTGCTGCTGAACCGGAAGGGTTTAATTTGGAAAAGGAAATCCCGGCCCGTCCACCGCTGCTGTGTGCTGGATGCCCGCACCGCGGAGTTTTTCATGTGCTGCGTAAAATGCGTCTGGTAGTTGCCGGCGATATCGGCTGCTATACCCTGGGCGCCATCAGCCCTCTGGAAGCGATGGATACCTGTATCTGTATGGGAGCCAGTATCGGTGCGGCAATGGGTATGGAAAAAGCGCGTGGACCTGAGTTCGCAGCTAAAACCGTAGCGGTAATCGGAGATTCTACCTTTGTTCATTCCGGTATAACAGGCCTGATTGATGTGGTTTATAATGGCGGGACTTCCACGGTTATGATTTTAGACAATGACACCACGGCCATGACCGGCCATCAGGATCATCCTGCTACCGGAGTCACCATTAAAAAGAATCCTACCAATAAGCTTGATATAGAGGCAATAGTTCGGGCTATAGGGATTGAACATGTGCGGGTTGTTGATCCGCTCCGGATTGATGAATTGGAAGCCACCTTAAAAGAAGAACTGGCCCGTCGGGAGCCTTCCGTAATTATTTGTAAACGCTCCTGTGCCCTGCTTGCCGGGAGGCCCAAACCTGATCATAAATTATTCGTTGATACGGAATTATGTACCGGGTGTAAGTTATGCATCCGGGTAGGATGTACCGGAGTATCGTTCATCGATGAGGATAAAAAAGCCCAGATGAATGACGGTTGTGTTGCCTGTGGACTATGTGAGCAGGTATGTAAATTTGATGCGATCAAGCAAGTGGAGGTGTAGTCGGATGCAGGACAAGATAACCAATGTTTTAATAGTCGGAGTCGGCGGTCAAGGTACCTTGCTTACCAGTCGTATCATCGCCCAGGTTGCAGTGCAGATGGGATATGATGTGAAAGTATCCGAAATTCACGGCATGGCTCAAAGAGGTGGCAGTGTTGTCTCACAGGTTCGCTACGGAAACAAAGTTTACTCACCGATTATTACCAAGGGTGAAGCCGATATAATATTGGCTTTTGAAAAAATAGAAGCGGCCCGCTGGTTAGACTACTTAAAACCAGATGGAATGGTGATAATAAATAACGAGAGAGTAAACCCGCTGCCGGTTATGAGCGGTAAAGCCAAATACCCGGATGACATCCATAATAAAATTGCCGCATTGCTGCCGAAAACCAGTATTGTGGATGCTACGGATATAGCTGATCGCTGTGGCAACAGCAAAGCCGCCAACGTTGTCCTGGTCGGTATGTTGAGCCAGGCGATTGGACTACCGGCTGAAGAAGTCGAAAAAGCCATCTGCGCCATTGTCCCTGCCAAAGCCCTGGATATTAACCTGAAGGCCTTTAACGAAGGCCGCCAACTTATGTAACAAGGGGACGGTCCTGTTGTTACATTAATTTACCGCTATGATGCGGGGCGTTAGGGAGTTTAGCCCACGCAGGTTAAAATTTATTTTATTTAGAAATCATAAGGTCAGGTGAAGTTTTTTGCCTGACCTGTTTTTATAAAATTTAAGCAGCTAGTTAGACTTGCTCAGGAATGTCTGCAGGTCACCAAATATGAAAATGAGCTGACCGCGGGCAGATATAGGTTTATCTATTAATAATAGGGGGAAATAACTATGCGTTGTTATATTGATGGAATCAGCCATAGCGGCGAAGGTGTGGCGCGAATTGATGGCAAAGCCGCTTTTATCCCGTTTGCTATTCCCGGCGAGACTGTGGACGTAGAGATAGTGGAACAGAAGAAGAGCTTTTTAAGGGCGAGATTGGAACAGGTAGTTATGGCCTCACCGGATCGGGTCAAGCCCCCTTGTCCGTACTACTTTAAGTGTGGGGGCTGCTCCTATCAGCATATGGGCTATGAGCGACAGTTGGAATTAAAGAGGAAGGTTGTTCAGGATAGTCTCCAAAGAATCGGTGGTATAGAGATTGAGGTAAATCCAGTTCTGGGCATGGCTAATCCCTGGCGCTATCGCAACAAAGTGGAATGGCATGTGGGCAGGGAAGCCGGTCAACTCACCATGGGCTACTATATAAATGACAGCAGGGCATTGATAGGAATCGATAACTGCCTGCTGATAAGCCAATCCATGCAGGATTTCAGTAATTATATCAAGGAACATCTTAGCGAGCTAAGAATCCCCGAGGGCTGCGAAGTGATACTGCGGCAGTCTTCTGCCAATCAAGAAATGATGCTGATTTTTGTGGGAACCGGCTCCAGTGAGATAGATTTTGCCAAAATACTGAACTACCAAGAGGCAGCTTCTATATACAGCATCGACCAGGGAGTGCCTCAGCTGCACTACGGGGACAATAACCTGCCGGAAACAATTTTCGATTTAGAATATCAAATCTCACCGCTAGCCTTTTTTCAAGTCAACCATCAGCAGACCGAAAAAATGATGGAGATTATCAAGGACTTTGCTCAAATAAGAAGCCGTGATACAGTTCTCGATGCCTTCTGCGGCACGGGCAGCATAGCCTTGGCCCTCGCCGGCAGTGCACATCGGGTGGTAGGGGTGGAAAGCTTCAAGGCGGCCGTTAAAGATGCTAAAAGAAATGCATTCAATAATAACATCACCAACTGTAAATTTATCAAGGGTGCCTGTGAAGACATAATCCCCGGACTTGATGAACAGTTTGACGTGGTAATTCTGGATCCTCCTCGGGCTGGATGTAAACCTGCCTTAATTAAGGCCATTGCCCAATCATCTCCAGCACGGGTTGTCTACGTATCATGTAATCCCGCCACCCTGGCTCGTGACCTAAAAATGTTTGTAGAAGCCGATTATGAAGTTCAAAAAGTCCAGCCAATTGATATGTTCCCACAGACCGGGCACGTGGAGACTGTGGTAAGGATATATCGGGCGTAAAGGGCGGAAAATAGTACATTTGTAATGATGAAAATTATGTTACCCCAGACGGGAAATAGGGGGAGGGTTGTGTGGGGGAACATGAAGGGGTACCCAGCGGCAAATTGCTAGAGTAACCGGGCTGAGTCCGAACATCATTTTCAATGCTTAATCCAATATATCCGATTGGGAAGCATGAAGAGCGTCCCGGCGCTTCCCGTTACCAGATTTTCTCTGGTGGAGGAAATCAAACTGTGGCATAGGGTGTACTCATTTCATGTCGTTTTTGTGATTATTTTATCTCCTTTTTGTTGTTTTTGTTTCAACAATAGTTCCATTAGAATATTGTGTTGCACTGTACTTGGACTTACCATTGTCAGTTTCTACTTTAAGCACTTTTCTATTAGTGTTTGTAACGCGTGCAGACAATTTATCTCCTGGATTTTGTAAGGCTGACAATGGGTTTGCGACATTTGAGATTTCGCCTTTATTATCATAAATAGCTACAGAATTTAGCTTTTTACTCATTTAAATTTCCTCCAATCATATTAATCCGTCTCACTAGCGTAGAATTCAATGACTACCTTTTCAAAATATTTTGCACGGCAATATATAAAATAAGTTTACTACAGTAAAGCAAGCCCTTCAAGTAACCAATTATGAAAATAACAACCGAATAATTTACTTGTGTTCGAGAGCATCTGCTGAGAGGCAGGTGCTTTTTGATATGCGGAAATGCAACAATTCTCTTTGAAGCATTAGTATAAAAAACTGATTAAGGTTCCCTCAGACTTATGGCTTGAGGAAGCTTATTATGGGTGCGTACTTTTTAGCAGAAGGAGGAAGTTTATAACCTCTTCTACCCGGACAAGCATGCCAATGAAACACTTTTTCAGGCACCAAACTACGAGTATATACACGGTGAGCTGTCAAAGGTAGGTGTTACGCTGAAGCTACTCTGGAAAGAATATCGTGACCAATGTTCTGCCAACGGGGGTATTGCCGTCGGTTACACAAAGTTTTGCACCGGCTACACACGATTTACCGAGGCCCAAAATCTTACCAACCACTTAACACACAAACCAGGTATGGTGACGGAAACGGACTGGTCCGGGCCTACGATGAAGCTGGTAGACCGTATGACCGACGAAGTCATGACTGTCTATCTATTTGTGGCCACGCTGCCATACAGCCAGTATTCCTATGTAGAGACTTGTCTTGACATGAAAGAATCGTCTTGGCTCAACTGCCACATTCACATGTACGAGTTCTTCGGTGGCACAACTGTCAGAACAGTCTGCGATAATCTGAAAACCGGCGTCATAAAGCAGGCTCACCCACCCATTCCTTATAAAACCGGGGAGGAAGGGCCGTGGTGTTACCATCCTGGAGGGCCTGCCAGGCTGCGGCCTCACTGGCGAAGCCATCGGTAAGCTCCACCACCAACAACCCGGTAGGTGAATCGACTGCGTACAGGGCAGCAAACTTGCCAGGTTAGATGTGGTCAATGTTGATTACGCAGTCTGTCCGGCCTTTTCCCTGCCGGTACTCGGCTCCAGCCTGTTCCTCTACCCATAAGCCAAACTGTTTGGCATTCATCTTACTGGTTTTCGCCACGGCTTTGGACCTCCCGTAATATATTTAAGGCAACGGCCAGGACAAACCATTTCGGAGCCGGTTCATCGGGATCATGCTCCTCTGTGATCAGCCTTTTATCCAAAGCTTGAGTTATAAGCTCATTTTTCCAAGGGCCCACGGTATTACCTCCCTCATTATCGTTGTATGACGGGCCATTTTGAAGCCAGGTATTGTCGGGCCAGGGGAATAAATCGCCGGGACACGCGGTGCAGCCACATCTTTGTGTCGCATAACCTCCAGGTTGGATTTATACAAATCCCGGAGGTAAGCCACCAATTGAACCAGGGACTGCAGTTGCTGATCGGTCGGGGTACTTTCCATGAAGTTCCCGGCCAGGCATATGCCGATGCTGTCGCCATTGCCCTGGGGACCTGAATGCGCGCCGATCACGTCTATCGGCCGGCCCGCTTCGATGTTTCCATTCTGGCGGATTACAAAACGATAACCTATACCGCTCCACCCTTGGGCAATATGCCAGCAGTGGATGGTCGCAGCTGATACATCCCCGCTATCTGAATGATGAACTATAATGCGTCGGGTTGATCGGCGTTGATTCATGGGGCCAAAGGTCAGGTTGGTAGGTAGAATGGAGATCATATTCAACTTTTCCCTGCGGCCGGCATGGTCAGAATAGCTTCGCGCAGCTCGGAGATAGCGGTGGTCAAACAGGTTATTTTGCTTTCAATTCTAACCAGTAAAAAAACGGCTACCGCTATAGGAAAGCCTACATTGGCAATAAGGTTTAGAATATCATCCACACGGCGCCCTCCTTTCTAAAAAATTTAAGCGCCGGGAGGCGTACCCCGGCGCGTAAAAAAGAGTTTAAACCAGAGACAGATCAGCCGAAGTGGTGGTTACTACCTGAGCTTTAATCTTGCCGGTTAGCTCACCGCCGGGACCGGTAAAGATATTTTTGGCGACAATATTATCCATGCAGGCGGCAACTTCAGCCCCGGTTAAAGCCGCTTTGGCTTCATATACCCGTATAGTTTTGTTCCTGCCAAGTTCGGTGGAAAAGGTCATTTCCAATATCCTCATGGGTCAGCCTCCTTCCTCATATTTAGTGGTCGACATTACACTAACCCTGGCATAATCGTAAATTACCCGGATCCACCAGGCGAATCGCTCAAAATCGATTAAAACAAATTGCCAGCCGCTATTTAGGTACAAATAGCAACTGGCAACCGGTAATTATTCATTTCTGCCGCTAGAGCACGGCAATAACTTATTTTGTAGGCAAAAATTTTATACGGAATCTCCGGGAGGGTTCCCGTTATGGCTGCGCCTCGCCGGCAAATACCTTGCGAAGAACCGCCGGGGCATTTACCAAATCCAGATCGGCATCTTCATGGGGGCCTACACAATCAGCCATTATCTCCAAATCCATGAAATAGGCCAGGCGTGCGTTAGTTATATTACTGTATAGAGGCAGCCGATCTCCGTTCTTTAGATTAACATAAGGTTCGTTCCCAGGTACCAGACGCGCCACCTGGCCAATGTCAATATAACCATAACAAGCATCGCCGCTTATCCTGCTTTCGCGCAGCTTAAAGGGTACGAACACCCGGCCGTCAGTCAAATAGAAATGAAGCAATATCCGACGGTGATATTTCTCCCGCAGCAGGCAGGCCTGAGCTGGGAGGTCTACTGCATAGCAGCGCGCCAGGGCTCGCTTGACACTCTCCACCTGACGCAGATCGATTGTACTGGTATACTAATCATGACGATCAGACACGTATATTACCCGGGTCACATTGCCTTGGTCAGTGTACTTCGGGTAAAAGGCGACCAGCTGACCATGGACTTCCTCTATTTTCATAGAGCACAGCGATTCAACCGGCACGATCGATCTCCTTTGCCACTTTCCTTATATTTTAACACATACAGGAACTGATGTTCTGCACTGGAGGGGAGTAGGATTGATATTAAACTGGTATGAAAATAAAATCCTAAATTTTACAGGAATATGGGAATATATATAGAATTAGCCAAGGATAGATAAATAATGCACGAGGTTAACAGGCAATAAATGAAAATGAAATATATTCATGGATCTTAAATGTTCGGGAAAATTTGGACTGGGGTGAAAATAGCGATGGATTATAAACGTATGAATGGAAATTCTAGTGGTGTTCTCAGCAAAGAACTTGCTACCTGGGCAGGCAAGAGCAAGTTTCAGTATGAAGGGTCAGTAGAACAAGGTACAATAATTTATTATGGCAGGACGATGGGCGGTGGTCAATTAATCCCATTTAATCATAGAAAAAATAGCTACGTAGCCTGTTGGGACAGAATATCATCAGACTAGTATCGCAGTGGAGGGCGTTAATAAGATGCAACTAAGTTGGATTGAAATAAGCAGTAGAGCTTTAAAATTTTCGAAGAAGTGGAAGGATGCCAAAGATGAAGCGGCTGAGGCGCAAAGCTTCCTTAATGACTTTTTCGAAATATTTGGTGTTGATAGGAAAAGGATTGGCACCTTTGAAACCAAAGTGCCAATGGGTAAGACCAGGAACGGATATATCGATCTACTGTGGAAAGGTGTAATTTTAATTGAGATGAAATCTTTTGGGAAGAGCCTTGATAAGGCTTATTCCCAAGCAAGAGACTATGCGTTTCATCTTGAAGAGGAGGAATTGCCGGAATATATAATGGTTTCCGATTTCCACAGAATAAGATTATATCGTTCTACTACTGGGCAGATATGGAACATTAAAACCGCCCAGCTCCACAAACATGTTAAGCTGTTTTCGGACTTGGCTGGGTATAAAGCTACCATAGAAAAACCAACTGACAAAGAAGTGGATATCAAAGCGGCCGAAAAGATGGCCAAGCTTCATGATATCTTGAAAAATCATGGTTATGAAGGACACCAATTGGAAGTTTATTTAGTCAGGCTTCTTTTTTGCATGTTCGCTGATGATACCGGTATTTTTGAGAAGAATATTTTCTTCGACTATATATCTAATTCTAAGGTAGATGGTTCAGATTTGTCTGCGCGCATAGCCAGACTCTTTGAGATTTTGGACACTCCTCCATTAGCACGTGCCAAGCAGACTATGTTATCTGAAGAACTGAAACGTTTCGCTTATATTAATGGAAAGCTATTCAGTGAACGGCTTTCGTTTGCGGATTATGACTACAAGATGAGGAAAATAGTTCTGGAATGTTGTGCACTGGATTGGGGCTACATTTCACCGGCTATATTTGGGGCCATGTTCCAGGGGGTTATGAATCCCCAGCAGCGCAGGGAGCTCGGGGCCCATTATACCAGTGAAGAAAACATTCTCAAGGTAATAAAGCCCCTATTTCTTGATGAGTTGAGGGAAGAATTTGAACGCATCAAGAGCAATAGTAAACAGCTTCAACAATTTCATGAGAGACTTAGCAAACTAAAATTTCTTGATCCTGCCTGTGGGTGTGGCAATTTTTTAATTATTACATATAGGGAACTGCGTCGCTTAGAACTAGAAGTTCTAAAGATGCTCATCGATAATAGTGGACAGCTGGTAATGGATATTTCTCCCTACTGCATTGTGAATGTAAACCAATTCTATGGGATAGAGATAGAGGAGTTTCCAAGCCAAATTGCTCAAACGGGCATGTGGCTAATAGATCATCAAATGAACACAATTGTTGCAGAACATTTTGGTCTTTATTATGCCCGTTTGCCATTGGAACAGTCAGCAACAATCATCAATGATAATGCCTTAACTGTAGATTGGGAGTGTATTGTTCCTAAGAAGGAGCTGAGTTATATATTAGGTAATCCACCCTTCATTGGCTATTCATTTCAAAACAGTGAACAAAAAGCAGACATCCTTAATACATTTGTTGATTATGAGGGTAAAACAATAAAGAACGCAGGTAAAATTGATTATGTAGCAGCATGGTACTTCAAGGCCGCAAATTATATACAAGGAACAGATATTGATGTAGCTTTTGTATCTACCAATTCCATTGTGCAAGGTGAGCAAGTATCTAAAGTTTGGAAACCGATAATGCAAATGTTTAATATCAATATTAATTTTGCATATCGCCCCTTCATTTGGAGCAACGAAGCTAAAGGCAAAGCCGCTGTACATTGTGTTATCGTAGGGTTCTCCCTTAAAAAGAAACCAACTAAATTCATTTTTGAACAGGGGAACAAATTGTCATGTGACAATATTAATCCCTATCTTGTAAATGCTCCAACGGTTTTCATTGAAAGCACCAAAAAACCAGTTTCTGATGTACCTGAAATGGTTACAGGGAATCGTCCAGCAGACGGAGGACATTTGATAATTGAAGATGATGACATGGAAATGTTTATTCAAAACGACCCTTTATCCGCAAAATATATTCGTCGGTTTATGGGTGCTACCGAATATATTAACAACACAAGACGTTGGTGTTTATGGTTGGTCGGTGTTTCTCCGGCTGAATTGCACAAGATGCCTGAGGTGATGAAAAGAGTAAGGGCATGTAAGGATGATAGAGAGAAAAGTTCAGATGCAGGCCGCAGAAAATTAGCTGATACTCCTATGTTGTTCCGCGAGCAATTAGCATTTACGGATGACTACATGATTGTTCCCTGTGTATCATCAGAAAGAAGAAAGTACATTCCAGTTGGATTTGTGGACAAGAATGTTATTGTCAGCAATCTGGTTCTAACGATGCCAAATGCAACCATATATCACTTCGGGATTCTAATATCTAACATACATATGGCGTGGATGCGGGCAGTTGCAGGGCGTTTGAAAAGCGACTATAGATACTCGAAAGACATCGTATACAACAACTTTCCATGGCCGGAGCCAACTGGAAAGCAAAGGGAGGAAATAGAGGTAGCAGCCCAGGCGATTCTTGATGCTCGGGCGTTGTTCCCGGATAGTTCGCTGGCTCAACTATACGATCCCCTCACCATACCACCCGAATTAGTCAAAGCACACAACAGACTAGATAAAGCTGTTGCCGCAGCTTATGGGGATAAAGGGTCTAAAACCGAAGCCGAAATTGTTGCGGATTTAATGGAAAGATATCAACAATTGATAAATAGTTAATAATGACCGTACCACCATAGGGGATCGCTCTGGGATAGAAACTAACAAGACATAGGTGATTGTTATGCTTACCGCATTATTGAATGAGAACAGAATCTTAGCTACCGATCCAGCCTGGGATGACAGCAGGGATGAGTACCGGATTGTTTTTAATGAAAAGGCGGTTTGTCCGATTTGTAAGGGTCCTATAACCTGCAAGTTTGGACAGGTCAAACAGCACCACTTTGCCCACCGCCACACTTCAGACTGCCCGGGTAGCAAAGACTCAGTGGAGCATATGCAGGGAAAAGCGTTGCTTTACGAATTTCTTAAGGCTCGCTACCAAGACCAGGCTAAAATTGAAATAGAGCCTTTCTTTGGTGAGATCAATCAAGTCGGAGACATTCTGCTCGAGTTTGGTGACGGTAGTCGTTGGGCGTTTGAATTCGCGTGTGGGATAAAGAAAAAGGATCTCGAGGAGAAAATAAGGTTTTATGATCGTCAAGGGATCGATGTTACCTGTATAATTCCGCGGAATCTCCTGGAGACTTTAAATGAAAAACAAGTCAGAGTCGCCCGCCGGGAACAACTACTCATTTGTAAAACGGGGATAGACAAGCTATATATGGGTGATTGGTACAAACAAATCGTGGCCAAAAAGCGCAGGATGGCTCTACCCACACATTGGGATAGTAAGGGGTCCCTATTGGCTTTGGATGTGGAAAACAGAGAGCTGAATATTTTGAGAGCAATTAGACCAGATACACACCATAATGTTTTTGAATATGGAGCATCAATTCAAGGGCCCCTGGACGATGTTAAAATTACTGCCCATGGGAAATGGGGAAGGGTTTTTTATTTTGCGAAGGAGGAAGATCTAAAGCCTAAGTTTATTGAGGCTGAAAGAATCTTGGCAGAGCTGGAGGAACAATTGCAGGCTAAAGAAAAGGCTAGAGTTGAAGCTGAAGCTCAATGGCAGGAACCAAACGGACCAGGTAAATCTCCAAATATATATAGCTTCATATCCTGGAGGGACCTAAACAAACAGTTTGACCAAAGGCCAGGATCAGTTAAGGCGACTGGAACAAAAAGGCATATTTGTCCGAAGTGCCAACAAGAATTTAGCTTGAGAGATGTTGTCCCGGTTACTAGGAGTAGTGTATCGCAGGGAAAATGCCCATGGTGTGGTCGAGAAAAGCCGAGGATTTAGGGGGTTAGGATAAAATGAATGCTGACGAGTCATCTGAAAAAGATGCTAAAATAGAGATTCTGATTGGCAACAATCGCGTTGAGATGCTAAATCGGTTTTCCTTGCGCAAATGCAAACTGTTTATGGAGAAATGTGAAAATACCAACGATTTTCGACAGGCTTTTATTAAAGTTGTATATCAAATGTACTGTGATTCGCTGACAACCGACGAACCTACCGATCAACGAGAAACATTGTCTGAGAGAGATTTTTATGAGATAGATGAAACCCAGCTCGAAAAAGTGTTGAATGCCATCTTAGATAGAGATTCGTCTCTTTTTAGATTCTTTAGAGAACTAGAAATCGATGATCCCTATGAGAGACTTCACCTGGCAATGAAACAACAAATTAGGTCATTGGCAGATCATTTTAAAGTGCCAATTTTTAGCGGGTTAGATTTCAGTAAATTTCAAACCTCTATTGATCTGCAAAACCAAATCAAGAATTTATTCGACTCAGTTTCGATCAATGCCAATGCCTTCAAGTTAGGTATAGATTTTAGCAAAATAATTCCCCCTATTGATGTTCAAAACCAACTCCAAGACACCTTCAAAAAGATGGCTGAATCTGTAAATCAATTTGTTCTAGGATTCCAAGAAGCACTTAAAAATATAGATTTCGAAAAGTTGAGACAAGTAGAAAAGGACAGGGAGTGCCACGAAACCCTGAATAGGTTTGGATGGTGGTATTTAAGTGATTTTGATGAAGAGCTTCTAGACAAGATACATTGTGGCAAAGAAAGTGTTGACCAAGAAGAAGTGGATTCAATAATTTGTGGATACTATCGTGCTAACAGATGTGAAAAGTTGAAGAGCATGGTCAAACAATGGAGCCAACTTCCTTACTTTAAGGCCAGATCAACTGACTGGCATCAGATAGTCGTTATTCATGGGCAAAAATATTATAATTCGTCTGTTAAACTGCTCATTATAATGATTGAAGGTGTAACTAGAGATTTTGTTCGGTCTCATTCAGGTGAAAGTTATTTTAAGTTTTTAAAGGTGCGGCAAGAATTAAGGAACCTACTAGAAAATGATGACAATATCACTTATTTTGAGTTCATTATTATTGATCATATATTAAACCTTGTGGATGATACTTTCGGAGGCCATTTTAATCCAGTCGCTCCAGAAGAGAGCCCAGATTTTAAAAGAGATAAGCAATTGCATGGGCAAGCGTTAGGAATTCAAACTGAAGCCGATTCCCTCAAACTATTTTTACAGATTAACGAGTTATACAGAATTTTTGAATCAGTTTCAATGCAAGAAAATTAGACTCTTTTTTGTTAAGTGACACTGTCAGGTATATGGGGGACCATATTTAGTGAAGCTCTACTGAATTAATATAAAGGAATGTATATACTGGGATTGAGGAGGGCAGGAAATGAGTGGCGAAGGGGATAATTACCAGCAAGGTGAGCTACTAATCTATCAGACCGAGGATGGCAAAACCAAGATAGCTGTTTTCTTTGAGGATGATTCTATCTGGCTTAACCATAAACAAATAGCCCAGCTATATCAAAAAGGTGTAAATACAATAAACGAGCATATCAAACATGTTTATGAAGATGGTGAGCTTGATGTGAGGGCTTCTTTGGGAGGCTCAAGAATGAGATGTTTTATTGCCGGTCATGGCAAGGTGTTTCAATAGATAAGTTCATTAATGAACTCGATAGCTATCTTAGATGGTATAATGAGAAGCGAATTAAGATGTCTCTCGGGGCGATGAGTCCCGTGGCTTATAGACGAAGTATTGGTTTAGTGGCATGAGTAAGTCCAAAATAATGTCCGCATCCCCGTATTATCTGGGACAATGAGCCCATCAATTCGACTGAACTTGTACGGCTGTGTGCACAAAAACTTGGATGGAAGAAATCCACCACCTACACAGTGTTAAAAAAGCTCTGCGATCGCGGAATCCTGCAAAATCAGGATGCGGTCGTAACCGCACTTGTCAAACGGGAGGATGTGCAAAGGTACGAGAGTAATGCAGTGGTAGAAAAATCCTTCGATGGTTCTCTTCCCAAATTTCTTACTTCTTTTCTTGGCGAGCGAAAGATTACCGAACGGGAGGCTGAGGAGCTGAAGAAGATTATTGAGGAGGCGATAAAATGAGTAATCTGCAAGGAATGTTTACAACTATTTTGAATATGAGCATCACCGCATCCTATGTGGCCATCGGCGTTATTCTTGTTCGTATACTTTTAAGGAAAGCCCCGAAGATATTCTCTTACGCCTTATGGGCGGTGGTGTTGGTTCGCCTCGTCTGCTCCTTATCTTTCTCTTCCGCTTTTAGTTTTTTAGGACTTCTGAATGTGGATTCGCAGAACAATGTGGGTCTGCTGGAATATGTGCCCAATGATATAGGTTTTATTCAAACACCAACTGTTCAATCCGGCATAGGCAG
>ENA-UOOH01000886-UOOH01000886.1-fermentation-metagenome-genome-assembly--contig:-NODE-886-length-31647-cov-4.749683_pt1 | contig 31647 bp, 24 predicted proteins | sample MGYA00245778_ERZ724025 | MGnify/ENA primary metagenome ERZ724025 (study PRJEB28704, sample SAMN03018313) | fermentation metagenome | biome: anthropogenic terrestrial biome; feature: soil; material...
ATAGCGACCCCGACCCCGATCTTGCTTCACCATAGACCTTTTCGGATACCCTCTAACTAGAGCCCGTCCGAAAAGGTACGCTCAAGCTCGGCCCGGAAACGTACACGTACACAGCGAAGCGGTACACGTTCACGTACACGATGTTGCGGCGGGTACGAGTACGTGTACGTGTACGTGTACGAGTACGTGTACGTGTTTGGGTACGGGGCTTGCCGATTCGTCAGATCATTGTCGAAATCGGGATCGGGATCGATACCTGTTCTGGTTGGCGCCTGGCCCTCATGGACCGTCAAACTTCGTTGCCAAGTTTTTCCAGCACCATATCAATGCGGGTGCATAACCGGTTTCTTGTCTCCGAAGCCCATCCCGCGTTCTTTCGATACCGAGACCGATAGCGACCCCGACCCCGATCTTACTTCGCCATTGACCTTTTCGAACGACCTCTAACTAACCCCGTGCCGTAGCACGAGACCAAGATGGCGTTACCCACGCTTGGAGAGGACTTCCGCCTCGTACTGCTTCACCTCAGCCAGCCAGCTCTCGGCAGGGAACGTGCCGCTCTTCAAACAGTAGTAGTCCCACACCGCCCCAAACGGCATCGACTTGGCCTCCTCCTGCCACGCAAGACGAGAGGTGTAATCCCCCGATTCCTCAGCACCGAGAAGCGTCGCCTGCGGCTGGAGCAGCGCTAGCAGCAATGCCTTGATCATGCAACGCGTCCCAATCACCCAGGCCGCAATCCGGTTGATGCTGCCGTCAAAGAAGTCCAATCCAATGTGGACCCGCGATTCCAATCCGTTGCAGACAATCTCCTGCGCGATCGCACGCAGCTCGTCGGTCAATGTCACCACGTGATCGCTGTCCCATCGGACGCCACGGCTCACATGCAGCAGGATCTCATCCAGATAGAGCAGTACCGACGAGATCTTGTCGGAGATTACCTCCGTCGGATGGAAATGACCCGCGTCCAGACAGAGCAGCTTGCCGCGCGATAAGGCATAGCCCATGTAGAACTCGTGCGAACCAATCACACAGCTCTCAGACCCGATCCCGAATAGCTTGCACTCGACCGCGTCCAGGTTGAACCGCGGGTCGAGCTTCTCCTCGAATACCGTGTCCAACGCCGACTGCAACCGAGCACGATAGCCCATACGATCCACCGGCGTGTCCTTGAACCCATCCGGAATCCAGACGTTCGTCACCGCAGGCGTGCCCAGTTCCCTCCCGAAATAAGCCGCAATCCGGCGCGAAGCACGCACATGCTCAATCCAGAAATCGCGAATTCCCGCGTCCTGGTGCGATAGCGTGAACCCATCCGCCGCCTTGGGATGCGAGAAACAGGTGGGATTGAAGTCAACCCCGATCCCCTTCGCCTTCGCCCAGGCCGCCCAGCCGGCGAAATGCTCCGGCCCGATCGCCGTCCGGTCCACTTGCTTCCCGTCGTTCTCCAAATAGATGGCATGCAGATTGAGCCGGTGCTTGCCGGGAATCAGCGACAGCGCCTTGTCGACATCCTGACGCAGCTCCGATACCGACCGTGCCTTGCCCGGGAAATTCCCCGTCACCGCCAGCCCACCGTCCAAAGTGGAGCCCGCAGATTCAAATCCACCAACATCATCACCTTGCCAACAGTGCAGACTGATCGGGATCCCCGCCAAGCGCTTCAACGCTGCTTCGACATCCACTCCCACCGTGGCATACCGTTCTTTCGCCAGTTCAAAACTCTGCTCAATCTGACCATCAGTCCATTTCATCGGTTCAGCTCCCTGTTGTCCGCCTTTTCATCAAAGAAGAATGTTCATGGCCCCCGAACGGGACCTCCAAAGCAAATTCATCGTCGGCCGGCAGGAGCAGCCCCTACCGTCCTCTCCGCCGGACCCATCATCGTTCCCAACCTATGAAAGGCGGGAGCCCAAAGCAATCAGATTCCAAGACCGCAAACACACCCAACCCAGGTTGCCGCTGCCCACTTGCCAATCCCCACCGGCAGGAAGAGGGCGGAGGACGAACACCCTCCCTCCATCACGATTGAAAGAGCTGGCCCATGCGTTTGCCGAGGGTCTTGGCTGCCACCAGCAGACTCACGGTCAGTAGAAACATGCCGAGCATCCCCATCGCGCTCGCGATGTTCTCACCGTCACCCAGCCGCAAATAGAGCGAGAAGATCTGCTTCGCAATCGGGTAAAACCTGGGCTGCATCGCCAGTATCAAGCTGTCGCTGACCTCCAGCATCGCGAACGAAAAGGCGAGTACCGCCCCCGCCAGGAGGTTCGCAGCGACCAGCGGCAGCGTGATCCGCCAGAGCGTGCGAAACGGGCCCGCACCCATGTTCGCCGACGCCTCCTCCAAAGTGATACTCGTCTGCTGGAATCCTGCGTAGGCCGACCGAATCATGTAAGGCAATCGCCGAACCGCATACCCAATCACCAGCAACGCCGTCGGATCACGCCGCGGATCCAGGAACGTCCCCGCAAAGGTCGCGACATACCCAAACGCCAAGACCACCCCCGGCAAGGCAAGCGGCATCATGGCAAGCGTGTCGAGCACAGCCCCCGTCGGCACCTTCTTGCGCACCAATAGCCACGCAATCAAAACCCCGATCACAATGTCTAAAACCGTGCTCAGGCTCGCATAGAGCAGACTGTTCTGAATACTCCCCATCGTGTCGGGCCGGTCAAACACCGCGCGATAGTGGTCCAGTGTCCACTCCTGCGGCAACACCGTCATAAACCAGGAGCCCGGACGCGATATCGAAGACATGATCACGCCCATGTGCGGCACCAACGCCACCGCGATCAGCAGTCCGCCCCCCACCCACAACAGCGTCTGCTCCCACCCGCGCGCCGCCCGCTCCGCACTCGATGTGTGCCCGCGCGACATCATCCCCTCATGCCGCCCACCCATCACCCACCGGGACAGCCCGAAGATCACCGCCGTCAGGATCACCACAAACACAACGATCGCATACCCCATCGGGTTGGTGTTCACGTCCTTCACCCGATCAAAGATCTGCACAGGGACCACACGCCGATAGTCAAACATCAGCGGCGTGCCCAGGTCAGTGAAGGCCCAGATGAAGACAATCACCGAGCCGGCAAAGTACCCAGGGCGCATCAAGGGGAATGTGACCGACCAGAACCGGCGCCACCTGCCTGCACCAAGATTGGACGCAGCCTCCTCCATCGCCGGATCAATATTGGCGATCGCTGCAGTCAGATTGAGCAGCATGATCGGATAGAGATGCAATATCTCCAGCAGCACCACCCCCACCAGGCCGTACTCAAACCAGTCCATCGGCTGACTCCATATCTTCAGGACGTCAACCATCAGCGTGTTCAATGAGCCCGAGCGACTGAGGATCGTGCGCAGCCCGATCGCGCCGACAAACGGCGGCATGATCAATGGGACCAATAACAGCCCCTGTAGAAGCGATTTTCCGCGAAAGCGCAGGCGTGCCAGGGCAACCGCAAACGGAAGCGAAATCAGGGTCGTGAAAAAAGTGACCAGAACCGCGATCTTGAAGCTGTTGCCGATACTCTGACGCAGGCTTTCGTCCAGCAGCATCAAACGGAAAAAACTGAGATCAAACCGGCCATTGATCCAGACGGATTGATGGAACACATAAAAAATCGGCCAGATCAAAAATACCGCCAGAAAGGCATAGAGCCCAGCCATCGTGGCGTACAGGCCCCAACTCCTCCGCGCTCTGGCTTTGTTCTCGCGCATCACTACGTTCCGTGAGGGTCGCTCTCAACCCTTAATCAAGGGACCGCGCGATATAGCCGGACCGCGTTCTGCTTCCATTCCAGAATGGTCTCGTTCCGGAAGGCCGGGTCTCCCCAACGCTCCGCAAGCCGCTCGACCGCATCCTCATCGACCGGCGCCTGGGTGAACCGCTTGAACACCTCCGGGTCCGAACCCGCCGTGATCCAGCGCTGCCATGCCTGCTTCAGCTCAACATGCGGCTCGATCATACATGCCTTGATCAGATCATTGATCAGCGTGTAGCGCATCGAACCCTTCTCAGGATCGTAATTCTGAGTGCTCGTCAGCTCGAACGGATTGACCCGGACCACGCTCCGATCACCCACCTTCTCGTAAAGCCCAGGCAGCACCGATGCCCGATTCAGAGATTGCTCAAGTGGCCCCCCTGGCGTGGCGGCACGCTGCATCCAAATCTGCTGACCCGCCTCGCTCATCACAAACTCGACGAACATCTCCGCGATCTCACGGTGCGGAGCGCCCTTTAAAATCCCGATCGGGTCCGGGTTGTAGACGACCGCGCCCTCCGGCATGACGTAACCGATCTTGTCCTCACCAACCAGGTCGATCTCCGTGTACGCATAGAAATCAATCGCCAAACCAAAAACCGCCTCCCCCGAGGAGACCTCCTTCGGGATCTGACTCGACGTGTTGGAAAATTTGCGGGTGTTGGCAGACATCCCCACCAGCGTCCTGAAGCCCTCCTCCCAACCCTCACTCTGCAGGATGATCTCGCACATGGTGTGCGCCGTGCCGCTGCGCCCCGGATCCGCCGCGGAGATCAGCCCGAAATATTCCGGTCGAGCCAGGTCCGACCAACTCCCAATCTGCGCCAACCCCTGCCGCTCCAAAAGCGGTTTGTTGTACATCACACCAAATCCACTGACCGCTGTCCCGTACCAGTGATGGCCCGCCTCGTACAACGGCATGCCGAACAGCTCCGCAGGGATCTCCTCGAGCAACGCATCAGGGAGCTTGAACGGCACCAAGAAGCCGCTCTCATGCAACACTTTAAATGCATCGATACCGCCGCCGTAAAAGAGGTCGATGCCGATCCCCTTCGGCGATCGCTCAAATTCACTCTGCACATAGCGCAGATCGTCGGCCGTTCCCCCCTGGTCAAGCCACTCCAAGGTGATCGGGCGACCCGTTTTCTCCAGGTAATACCCCTCAAAAGCGGCCGTAAATTCATCCACCACCCCCTGCCAGTGCGGGGTGATGATGATCAGCTGATCACCCTCTATGCCGCGCCGCCGACAACCAGCCAACAACATCAGGCCCATCGCCAGTAAACCTATCCCACCCAGAAGCGTTAGGCCCCTTGATCGTGCTCGTCCGTGAATACCCTGAATCACCTTCGCACATCCTTTCTGAAAAAAAACCGATCGGTTCGAGACCACACTCCCCAGGAACATGTCCCCCACCATCTCATGCTTCCCGATCCAATAACAGGATCGGACGGTCCACCGCACGTAGCGTCTCCTCCGATGGTTTCGGGAGGATCAGCAGATCCTCCGCCGCAATCCCTACCCGCACCCGCGCACCCCGCCGCCGATGAGAACGCGGATTCGACTCGGTCGCCAAGACCACACGCCCCTCTCCTACCCCAAGCCGGTACTGCTCGACCGATCCGAGATAAAGCACCCCCTCAACCCCTGCCTCAAAGACAATCCCACGAAAACCCTCACGATTGCCATCCAATTGGAAGGATTCCGGCCTCATCCCTATCAGGATTCGTGCCCCGGGCGTAGTCTCCAATACCTCGGCAGAAGGGATCTCGAAGTTCCCCATCACCGTGCGCACCCGCACCATCCCGCCTCCGTCCAAAGCCTCAACCCTGGCCTCCACCAAATTGGCCTCGCCAATGAAATCCGCTATGAAGGCGTTCGCCGGCCGCCGGTAAACCTCCCGCGGAGAACCGACCTGCTCAACCCGCCCGCCACGCATGACCGCCATACGATCCGCCAAGGAGAGCGCCTCCTTTTGGTCGTGCGTCACGTAGATGGTCGTGATCCCCAGCCGCTGATGCAGCGACTGGATCTCCTCGCGCATCTCCAATCGCAGCTTGGCATCGAGATTCGATAGCGGCTCGTCAAATAACAAGACGTCCGGCTCAATCACCAAGGCACGCGCTAAGGCCACCCGCTGCTGCTGCCCGCCCGATAACTGATTCGGCAGCCGATCCGCATACCCAGGCATCCGGACCACATCCAACGCCTGATCCACCCGCCGCCGGACCTCCTCCCGGCTCAACCCGCGTACACGTAATCCGTACGCAACGTTTTGACCAACCGTCATGTGCGGCCAGAGGGCATAGTTCTGAAATACCATCCCCGCATTGCGCTTGTGCGCAGGGACCCCATCCATCTTGCGATCCCCAAACCAGACCGCACCCGCGTCCGGTTGGTAAAAGCCCGCAACCGTCCGCAGAATCGTCGTCTTGCCACACCCGGAAGGGCCTACCAGGAAAAAGAGCTCGCCGGTGGATACCGCAAACGAAACATCGTCCACGGCTACCACGGATCCGAACCTCTTCGTCACACGATCGAAACGGACTTCCATTCCATGCCCCCAGGACTGCCTATATAAGGAACACTTGACCCCATCAAGCTTACCCGACGCGCGTCAGCCGAGTCAAAACCAGCACGCGCCCCGCCCCCTCATTCCGGGCCTGTTTCCCACTCCTGCAAATACTGATACGCAAGCCCCATCCGCCGGCCGAGCTCAAGCTGGCCATCCGTGTTGAAATGATCGTCCTGCGCAGAATTGCGCGACAGATCGTCGGCATCCACCCAAATCGCCCGCAGATCGTTCTGCACCACCGCCCGCTGCGCCGTGCGCACCAACTCCTGATACCCAGCCTTGGGCCAGCTGATCCGCCCGATCACCCACACCATGCTCGGATTCCTGAAATCACGTCGCACCAGACGCTTAAAATCTTGCAAAACCTGCAGATAGGCATTCGCCGCCGCCTCTTCTCCAGCCTCCGCCTCGCCCTGCAGCCAGAAGATCCCCGCAACCCGCCAGGTATCACCTCGCTTCAACAGCGCCGGCAGCGCCTCCCCAAAGAAGGCACGCCGCATCTTCCCATACAACTGCGGCCCCTCCGGCGAGAGCCAATCCTTGCCCAATGCAGAGCCCCCACGGGCGAACTTGAAGATGGCCGGCCGGCCACGTACCGCACCAGGCTCCCCAAGCACCCTGCCAAGACCGAGTTCCGGCCCGATAAAGTATCGCTTCGATTCCCCCCGCGCTTGCGGTGCAAGCGGTACCCAGCCCCCGGATCGCGTGCGCGGGAAGTCCGCGCCATACTCCGGATCGATCTCATACCAGAACGGGATCTCTACCCCGGCCTCCAACGGCATCCGCTGCGTCACCTCCGCACGCCCACAAGCGTTGGATTGACCCGCTACTATGAATATCTCGTAATGCTCCGCTCGCGCCCCTTGCAATAGAAGCCCCAGCATCAGCGCCGCTCCCAACACCTTCGGGATCACCATGCACTCCCTCCCTGGCCGATCCATGCCTCGGTCGATTCATGTCCATCTACTCCCCCCTTACACCGATCGTGCAGCAATCGCACGTTCAAACCTGGACAATCCGCGATATCTTGGTCAGGCTGGCATCACGCCAAGCGTTTCGCCCAATCAGGGAGTTCCTCCGAGAATCGACCTATGAACCCACAACCGCTCAGTCACACCAGCATCCATCGCTCAGCCGGCCATCACGCCTGGCCCGCTTCCGCCGCTGTCGCCATCCTCCTCTTCGCATTCACCCTCACCGCATGCCGCAGCCCGTTCGGTGACCGAGAGTCAACCACACCACCTCCCGGCTTCGTCGGTACCGCAGCAATCGTCCCCGATCCTACCTGGTTGCGAGGAATCGACTTGAGCGCCATTTCCCCCGACGCCGGCAACCGTTTCAATAATGGCACGATCGAACTGCTCTACCGGTACGGCGCACAAACCGCCCTCATCCCTTGCTCCTGGTCCAAGCTCCAACCGGGCGGACCCGGCACCCCGTACCATTGGGAGCTCCTGAGAACCACGCCGGCACTCAAGTCCATCCCACAACCCATCGCCCTCGTCGACCTCGACCCGACCTGGTCCGATTCCAATAGCGAACAGATCAGCCACGGCCAACCACCAATCGGAAGCAGTGAATTCCTGGCCGCCTTCGCCAGGGAATGCCACGAACTCAACCTCCACCGGTTCATCCTCAAGCTCCCGGCGGACCACTCCTTCGCGTCCTTCGCTGTGATGCTCCCCGCCCTGTCCGACGCCATCACCAAGGCCGTGCCCATGGCCAGGGTCTTCGTTGAAGTCCCCACCGGCCTGCCGCCCGCAGGACTGAACAGGATCATCCCCGATCCATGGCCCACCAGCCTGCAAGGCATCGCCGTCAGCTTGCCCCCCAGTAGTCCCGATCAGGGAATCGCACTCCTCACCCTCACCGAGTATCGCGCCGAACTCGAAGCCCTCGGCGCACCCGCGCCAACCATCATCCTCCAGTCCGGCTGGAACGGACAAAACAGGCAAGATCCTTCCATGCCCGCCTCCCAGGCCGATGAGATCGCCTGGCGCAATGGCCTGCGCCGTCTCTCCTCGCCGCGCACCGGATTCCACCCCGACTGGCTCGAGGCCGCTTTCTTCACGCCCACCAGCCCCGTGCCCTCCGCTCTGCCACAACTTGCACGCCCACACTTCTGCCCTACTCGGTTCACCGTCCGCAGCCTCGACGGCCGGGACCTGAACCAAGGCCTGATCCAAGGGGAGACCTACCGCTTCCAAGTCGCCTTCGAAAACCTCTCCTCTTTCCCCATCACTCAACTGCAACTCGGTCTCACTGCAGACCCCGAAAGCAAAAGCGCCCTGCAGGTCCGCCAGGTCATCAACCCACTCATCCCGGTGCTCGGCCCCGGCGCCAAGGCCATGGCCGAATTCTCCATCGTCAGCACCGATCCCTCCGAACTGACCCTGCTCCAGCCCTTCGCCCAAGGCCGCTGGGACAATCAGCCGCTCTTCGATGAGACCTGGTTCCCCGTTCAAGTCGACCCTGCACTGGAGGGCAGGATCGACCCACAACGCATCGTCTTCGCATGGCCCTACGTCAGCCAGACCTTCCGGCTCGAACTGATCAGCCGCGACCGCAGCGATCATATCGAAGGCGGCGTCCGGCTCGCACAGTCCGATCGCAGCAACCTCATGCTCGTCGGCACCCGCACCGCCATGCTCCCGCCCCGCGGCGGGACGCTTCTCGACCTGCGGCTGGTCCCACCACAAAACCTGCAGCCCGGACGCTACCCGGTCTTTATCGAGGGTACCTTCGAATCCCTGCCCGACCAGCGCCCAATCCACTTCTCACGCCCGCTCCTCGCCGAAGCCGCCCTCCCCGTCCCATCCGCTCCACGACCGATCGAGCTCGACGGCGAACTCCAGGATTGGTCCGAGGTTGCAGCACAGCCCGCCCACTACCCAACCCTCCCCGAGCATGAATCCACCGCCACGCCCAACGCCGATTTGCGGTTCACTTGGGATGAACATGCACTCTACCTCGCACTCAAACCGGAACCCCAACCGAATGCCCCCGGCTTCCAAAGCCTCGCCATCGCCATCGACCCGGAAGGCAATAGCCCCGTCCTCGACCAGCGCCGCGATGACCTGCTCTACGAGGCCATCATCACGGGCGATCGCCCCATGATGCTCCGCCTGGTCGCACCGGCCCCCCTCCCGACAGGAGCCACACGCTTTATGGGCATCGGCCTCGCGCCTGACCAGAGTTCACCAGCACCGCCCCTCGAAATCGCCATTCCCTGGAACGAACTCGGTCACCTCCCCGAATCAGGACTCCTCCTCCCCATCGCCGTTCAGTGGATCGCCGATGACGGCCGCTCACCCGAAACCCTCGCCGATCCATGGTCGCATCAAGGCCGCGGCTGGAATCATTTCCTGCTGCAAATTTCATCCACTCCATAGCCCATCCGCCCAACCAAGGATTCCCGGCCCTCATCTCGTCTCACCTCACCGGATGGGGACCGCCGATGTGCCGAATCACCGCACCCGCGTAAGGCCACCACGTCGCGATTGCATTGAACAAGGCACGGCATCCGTGTCCTTTCTTACTTGCCCGGAGCGCCTTTCACCTCCACGTATAGGCTCCTTTCCCGACCAACCAACCGTGCAACAAGAATCTCCCCAGCCTCAACGATTCCTTCCAAATCCCTCAATTCGACCAACATCCTCCAATAGGGATATCCATCGAATTGCCAAATCACATAAACCATTTCAGGATCGTACTCGATTGAGGAATAAACCCACTTCGGGTGGTCAACCCGCTCATTTTTCTCTATGACCTGAATGGGATCGCCAAGCTCCCGAGTCAGGTCGGCCACGGTTGTACCCTCTCGAATCATGCGTGCAATTCCCCTCCGACGTGAATACCCGCCCAGCACCGCCAACATGAACACCAGAATACAAAAGGCAAGAATAGGGATCAGTAACCTTTTCATAACCTTCATCCCACCCCATGGAACCCCTGAATCCACCATTTTGATCATTGCCGACTCCCACTCTGGAGATCAGTACGACGTCCGGCATACCCCCAATTCCCCCAAACCAGCAATGCCCATAATCAAAAAATAACTCTTCAGATCTCGCGGAATTTCCAGGGCGTTCAACATTGAGCTTCTTCGACGGACTCCTGACCCAAACCCTTCCTGATAAATTGTTTCGACATAACGCTTACACTCCGGTCGCCAAAGCCATCAAGACAACGAAAATGTTGTTCTGTCAATTGGGGAGAGGATGTTTAATATAACAATCAGTATTAAAATGGTTTGCAGAATGAGACAAATAATAGTAGTCACACTGAGATATCTCCCGTTTTTATATCGCGATCCGATAAGGATAAAAACGAAAGAGAGAAAAAAGGGAATTCCCAAGATAAGTCCTGGCGTAGGGCCCAGCGTCTCAATAATACCGAATCTGGCTCCATATAAACCATCCTGAAGAAGGAATCCAAGTCTGTAAATACGGTATAGGGAATTCCAAAAGAAACATTGAAGCAACAAAAACCCAGAAAAAATGATTGCTACGTATATTCGGTTTCCAATATAGCCGCTTGTTGCAAACTCCATTTTTTTTCATGATTTAACCTTCGTTCTCTCGCGGAATTTTAGACTTGGGCAAATTTACTGCATTGAAAAAAGCCGGGGCAAGAACAAGAAAACGCGCCAATAAATTAGCAATACGTTCCTCTCCATGCCCCAAAAAATCCCAGGAGGACGGAGGGCAGAGTCCTCCGGCAGGCAAACGCAAGCACCGCCAGCTGTCCATCGTCATGAGCCGGCAAAGGCAGCGCCACGACTCCATCACAAAACTAGAAAACGGCGCCATCAAAAACCGCGCCCGCTCTCCTGGATTTGATCGAATTTGCATGATGGATTTGTGGTTGAGTCCATCCCAAAGAGCGATTAGAAGTGGGGCCGTTCATAGCGCACCACAGGGGGCACTAATGACCTTGCTTGCAACAATTTCAGTAGGACCGGACCCAAGTTCAAATTACTCCAGAACTCGCGGTTCTTCCAGCTTCTTTTTGCATTCCTGCAGGCCGGCCCAAGAAGCCGCCCAGAGCTGCTGCCGAGCCTGCGGTGGTAAGCTCCACAGGGCTGATGATCCGCGCAAAGCACGTGGAGTTCCGCACAAGCTCATGGAGTAATGGGACAGGCGTTATAGCTCTGCTGCTCTACTGAAGGCTGTCTCCCCCGGCACACCCCTGTATCTGCGCGCTTCTTGGGAAGGAAGGTCTATGCAGGTGTGTTCATCGTGCTGATCTCGGCCCTGATGAATGATCCCAACGAGCGGCGAGCGGGAGAGCTTCATAGGGAGCTGGGGCTTGATGTTCGGACGCTGAAGCGTTGGCATCAATGGTGGCAGAAAGAGTTCGTATCCACCCCATTCTGGCGTTTGGAGCGAAGCGGTTTCATGCTGCCGGTCGATGAGTCTCACTTGCCCGATAGCCTCTTGCGGCGGTTCGGCTCCGATGCACGCAGGCCACGGAGGTTGGTCCATATGATGAAGTTCCTGGCTGCCATGACCAGCCGGTGGGGCCTGGAGGGTCTTGGCGCCAACAGTGTTCTGGGCAAACCGATCACCTATCTTCAGCGTCATTGGGAGCCGCTCACCCTCTTTCAGTAACGGAATAAAAAAGGAAGGATTTCACCATGGAACCTGCCAAATCATGGCAAGCAACGGGGGGCTGCTTTGCTGAAGACGCGCAGAAGCCTGCTTCTCGTGGTGGTTGATGCCAACCGCATATTACAAGCCAGGTTTCACGTTGCGAACAATTGCCGAGCCCTTGGCCATCGAACGCAGGGAGAACGAAGAGGATTCCGCAATTTCTAGTCCTGCCAATCACGGTCAGGCCATTGCCAGAGGTCGTCCGAAAAGGCCATCGGGGCCGAGCGCGGCTCTCCGGTGCCGTATGTGGAGGACTCCCTCAGAGATCGTAGAGGGCGCAAAGAGGGGATTGCAGAGCCATCGGAGCTGTTTTCTGCAACTGCTTTGGCTTGCAGAAAACGGTATGTCACAAAACTCTACCAAAAAGGTAGGGGTCAGGGCATTGACCCTACCCACGCCTATGGGTAGGTCGAAAACGCCCCCGCGCCCTCTGCGGGAGGCTCTCCAAATCCGGGTGGGGATGGAGAGATCGGGTTGGGAAAGCAGCTACCTTTTCGGACGACCCCTAGCCAATGGGCCGCTGGAGTCGAACTGCCTGAGCCTGAATCCCGCTCAGGCGCGGGAGGGCAATGCTGCACCGACGATGGCGTCCATCGAAGGCAGGCCCTCGCGACTCAGGTAATCAGCAATCATACCGGGGAGTCCGGGGGCGAACGACGGATCGTAAAAATTGGCTGTGCCCACCGCCACCGCGCGCGCACCGGCCATGAAAAACTCTAAGGCGTCCTCCAGCTTTTCGATCCCACCCATTCCGATGATCGGAATGCGCACCGCCTGGGCAGCCTCCCAGACGAGCTTCACGGCGATCGGCCGGATGCACGGACCCGTCAGACCGCCGGTCACATTCGCCAGGACAGGACGCCTGCGCTTGATGTCGATCTTCATCGCTGGCATCGAGTTGATCAGGCTGATCGCATCCGAACCGGCATCTTCAACCGCACGCGCGAACGCCGCGATATCACTCACGTTCGGGCTCAACTTGGTGATGAGCGGCTTGGTGGTCTTTTCGCGCACCAGCGAGACGACTTCCCGCGCCATTTCAAGCTTCGTACCAAACGCGATCCCACCCTCTTTGATGTTCGGGCAGCTGATGTTCAGTTCGAGCGCATCCACCCGCGGAACCTGCTCGAACATCCCTGCCACATCGCCATAATCCTGGAGCGTCCGCCCCCAGATATTGACGATCAGCGGCACATCCACGCGCTCCCAAAACGGCAGGTACTTCTCGCAGAACCCCTCGAACCCAGGGTTTTGAAGTCCAATGGCATTGATCAATCCACTGGTCACCTCGACCGTGCGTGGCGTTTCATTGCCATGATGCGCCCAGGGACTGATCCCCTTCACCACCACCGCACCCAAACGGGACATGTCGACCAGACCATCATATTCCGGGCCGTACCCGAACGTGCCTGAGGCGACCATGACCGGGTTCTTCATGCTCAATCGGCCGATCTGCGTCGTGAGCCTCGGCTGCTCTGCTGTCACTCTGTCCAATGGTTCCGCCTCTCTGACCCCGTATCGGTCCGATCTCATTCGCCAATTTCAGGTTCCACACCCCCGCGCCAGCGCGGCTGACGCCGGGCGAGTTCCCTCCAGGTGGTCAGGATCACGCCCTCCTCCTCCAACACATGGCGCAATTGCGGGGATTGCCACGCCGTCGCGTCCCAAGTGCGGGAGCGGTACGAGCCGGTGATCGCCTTCAACTCATCGACCTCTTGACCGCAGTGAATGATGAACTGAGTGACCCCAGGCCTCAGCCCGCGGACCTGATCCGCCCAGTAGGCGATACGCTCCTCGAGCCCTTGCCCGCCCGTGTCGGTCTGCAGATAATCATGCACGATCTCCCCGGCTTCAACCAGCTGCGGGGTATAGGTCGCAAACCTACGATAGAGCGCGGTCTCCACCGGGGATGATCCCGCCGGCGGCACCCGCGGGGCCATGTAGGGGATCCCGTAGTCCAAGGCGACCTTGCGATAGACCTCAAAGAATTCCGAGGTGGCGAACAGCGTCCCCATGTGTGAATCGAGATGACTCGGGCGGAAGCCCAACCGAAGCGCGTGCTCGACCTGTGCGCGGATCTCTGTCTCCACTTCCGCCGGTGTCGCATGGGCGGCAACATCCAGGACCGATCGATGCATGAACCCATGCCGATCGAGCAACCCCGGCACGGCTGACGCCTCGGCCAGCGGCCGCCAGCGCAGCGTCTTCCACTCGCAGGTCAGGGTCAGGTGCAGCCCCCAATCCCCTTCCGGATAGGTCTTGGCCAGTTCCACCGCCTCCACAAACCAGTCGCACGGCGCCATCAGGCTGGCAGACGTCACCATCCCGCCCTTCACCGCCTCCAGCGTCGCCACGTTGACACTGTGGCAGAGTCCCATGTCGTCGGCGTGCACCAGCAGTACCTTCGCATCCGCGGGATACCCGAGCCAGGCGCCGACGTGTGGAGCAGCCAATGGCCTCTCGTACTTCATCACCATCTCCGCCTCCACAGCATACATCGCTCCCGCAAACCCGACCCAGGCCACCAACGCTGCACACCCGATTCCCAGCCAATGCTTGGACATACGCCCTCCATTCCCAGCCGTAAACGCCGGTCGCCCCCCCAATGGACACGCCGAATGCCTCAAGCAAACAAAAAAACCGGGAGAGGTCAATCACCTCTACCGGTTTTCCGAATCTGTGTGGTGCTCGGGGGGGGACTCGAACCCCCACGGCCTAAAGCGGCCACTAGGCCCTCAACCTAGCGCGTCTGCCAATTCCGCCACCCGAGCGGCAGTCCACAATCTAGTGAAGAGCGCTGAACAATGCAAACAAAAGATCATGCAACCAGCGAAATCTTCTGGATCACGCCTGGACCAACGCCTGGTAAAAAGACGGAACGGTCTGCAAATGATCGCCTTGCACATAGTGCCCGTGTCCGCCGAAGGACTCCGGGATCCGCACCACCACGCTCTTCAGATCGCGATAGTAATAGCCCGCCCGCCGCTCGTCCGAAGTATCGGCCGGCACTCCAGGCCGGAAGTCGAAGCTCGCGGTCTCGATCCCGTTTGGCGCACGGCCGATGTTCGCGGCCATCGAACACGCCTTCAAGAAGACCTCCGGCCCCGCCACCGCCGAACCGATGTTCAGGAATACTCCCCCCCGGTCCAACTCAGCCACTTGCGCCGTAAAGATCAGGAAGTCCCTTCCCGAGCACCCACCCTTTGCCTCCGGATCGAACGCTGGATGCTGGTCGATCACGTCCGTGCCGATCATCGCATGGATCGTCAGCGGACAGCGGTGGGCCCAACAGCCCTGCATCAGGCTGATCGACTTATGCGGGAATTCGATTGCATTCGGCAGCGGCTCACCATCCACCAGGCGGCCCATGACCTCGCCCGCACCCCACTTCCGTCGATGCCCCTCGCTCAAAGCCTCGTTGATCAACCGCCCGGTCTCCTCAGAAAACCCGAAGTCCCCAACCGGCAATGCCGCCGGAACATCCTCGCTTGTCGCGCCAACCAAAGCCAGCTCCAGGTCGTGGATCATCCCGGCCGCGTTCATGGAAACCATTGTAACCAATTTCCGGCGAACCAGATCGCGGACCAGCGGACCGAACCCGTTCTTCACCAGGTGCGCTCCCGTGAAGAGAATCACAGGCTTGCCCTCCGCCCGTGCATTCAAGACCGCCGTCGCCACCGCGCTCAGCGATTCCGAGCGCGGCAAGGCCGGTCCCTGCGCCAAAAGCACCGGGGCGGCCAAGTCCTTGAGATGCACCTTGCTGGGGCGGCCGCTCAGCGGATAAGTGCGAATCCGCTCGATGTCGAAATGAGGAAAACTCCCGCGATACTCGATTGCCATTGCGATCACCCCTTGGCAGAGAGAAGTCGGAGGCCGACAACATGATCCACATCTTCTGCGTGCGTCACGCCCTTACACGTGGCCCATTCGATTGTCGATATCCCCCGTGATTGACTTGAAACGCGTTTCCGGTCAAGCTGAGAGTCATACTTTCCCAGGCTTATGCCTGGAATCAATTCCTGCACTCTTAGCTTTCGTTGAGGAATATTCCGATGTCCGAAGAAACCGTCACCGTCCTTATCCGCACGGCCGATAAGACCAAGAAGGCGGAGGTCACCCTCCCCAGGTCCATGACCGCGAACGACCTCATCGCCGCCAGCAAGCAGAACTGGGTCCTGCCTGAAGAGGCGGATTATCAGCTGGTCAACGTCACCAAAGGCCGACTCCTCCCGCCGAAGCAATTCCTCGAGATCGAACACGTCTCGGACGGCGACGAGCTCGAAGTCCAACCATTCCATCAGCACGGCTGCTGACCGCCCTGCCCCGCCCTGCCCCGCCCTGCATCACCCCCCATTGCCCTCGCCCCGCCATGCGCCGGCGCATACCATGGCGTTCGTCCAGGACTGAGAAACACCATTCATTATGGCATCGGTTCGAGAACAACGATTGGAAACGGATTACCGGAGGCTGCAGGCACTCGTCGCCAAGTCCCAAGGCAGCATCACCATTGAATTTGCCGAAGGCAGCCCTCCGGATCGCTATATCATTAACTTGCGCGGCCGCGGCGTGGAGAAGCTGGATGCGAATGAGCGTCCCGTGCTCAGATCGGAGCATCGCGTGCGTATCTATATGCCGCCGCGGTACCCGCTCGATCGGGTTCGGGTCAAGATGCTGACCCCGATTTTTCATCCGCATGTCTGGCCGACCTCAGAGGTCTGTATCGGCTCCGACCTACTCCCGGGCGAAACCCTGGACGTACTCGTCAAGCGGCTCCTCGCCCTGGTTAAGTTCGACCCCCGCTATTTCGACTTCCAAAGCGTCGCCCACCAGAAGGCTGCCACATGGGCTCAGAAGAACCTGTCGATCTTCCCCTTTGACGAGGTCGAGGAGCCGTTCAAGCCCGCGCCTCCGCCCATCGATGACAAGCCTAAACCCTTGTTCTGGCGGGATACCGGCCCTAAGGTGGACTGGAAGGAAGTGTAAAAACGTATGGCGGATCAAGACGACCCTCTCCAGAAGATCCAGTGGCGCCCGCACAAGGATACATTCCAGCCTGCGCCCGCGGAACTCGGCGCCCTCGCGGCACGGTACGGCATTGAACCGCTGGGCCAGGCCGACAGCCCGCCGCAGAGCCCACAGGTCTGGTTTGAACACGACACGATGCGCAAGATCAGGCGTCACCTCGGCCGTGACCTGGAGCGCGAGCTCGGCGGCCTGCTCTATGGCGAGGTCTTTCACGATCCCACCCTCGGCGTTCACATCGTCATCGTCTGGGAGGCGCTCATGGCCGAACAGGCCGAGGGCAGCCCCGTGCACATACGCTACAACGAGGAGAGCTGGGAAAACATCAACCGCCAAAAGCGCCTCCTCGATCCGGCATGGAACCAGGTCGGCAACTACCATTCACACCCCGGACTCGGGGTCTTTCTCTCCGGGACGGACCTCGCCAATCAACGGGCGTTCTTTCCCGAATCGTGGCAGGTTGCGCTCGTTCTCGATCCCGTCGCCGGCGATGAAGGCATCTGGGCCGGCCCGCAAGGAACACCCCTCGACGGCTATCGCCTCTTCTCCCGCAAGTATCTCCAGTAGGCAATCACGGAGGAATTCATGACGTCCACGTCCGCTCGTCGTGCATGCTCTGTACCCTCACCCCTCAAGCTCTGCCTCCTCGGAGCGCTTGCGTGGAACCTGATCTTCACACCCCAGGCACCCGCCCAACAGCCGACCTTCCGCCCCACCGGGATCACTCTCCTGCCGCCGACTGTCTTCGATCCCGCACTCGCGCCCGCGTTCATGGGGCAGTCGCCATTCGAACTCCTGCGTTTCTGCGCACGCAACGGCATCAAAGGCTTGCTGCTTTCGGTCCGCCTCTCGCTCGACGGCGTCCCCGTCATCTGGCCCGAAGGCATGCCGGACGGGATCTCGAACACCTTTCTCCCGTGCGAGCAGCTGCTCTGGGAGGAGCTTGCCTTTACCGATACCATCCCGTTTCAGGACGGCATCCAGCCGCCCGTCCCTCTCGAAACCTTCGTCCGGTCAGCCGCTGAGACCGGTGTCGCACCCGTCCTGCGCACCGATGGACGTATCCCGCCCGCGACCTGGCGCGCGATTCAGGATGCCTTCCCCGAGATCCAGTGGGAGGGCGAGTACTGCGGCTTCGTCACCCCCAGCATCGGCCTGCGCCCATCCTCCGCCGAACGCTGGACCAATCCCTTCCTCCTCTGGCAAGACCTGCTCTTCATCCCGCGCCCGGCACCCGTTTGGCGTATCGGCGACCCGCGCATCCTGCTCACCCTCTGCGGTGTGCAGCCCGATTCCCGCATCCCCGATCCGCAGCCGCCCTCTTCCTCCGCCCTCGAACTGCGCAGGTTCACCGTCTCAGTTGATGCACGCACCCTGGCCGACGCGGTCCAGGCCGCCCGCCAGGATTGGCTCGAAGCACCGATCTCCACCCGCAAAAAAGTCGATGCATTGCTGAGCGCAGGCGCCAATCGCAGCCAGGAACAAAACAACGAGCTGATCCACCTGTTGCGAACCTTTGCCGCACCCGCCCCCCACATCGCCTGGCCGGCCCAGGAGATCCGCAAGGCAGCCGCCGATCCCGATGACACATGCTTCGCTCTCGCACTCGCCGCGCTGGCAAAATCCGCGCCGCTGCAAGTCGATGCCCTCACCGACCGCGCATGGGCGGTCATTCGTGACTCCGCCTCCTCTGAGCACACCATCCTGGCGATCCTCTGGGCGATCGGCGAGACCGGCAACCCCGCCTATTTCGAACAAATCGCCACCTTCGCCGAGTCCAAGCTCACCGAGCGCGCCACCTCCGGACTCGTCTTTGCCCTCGGCACGCTTTCCCGACTCATCTCCTTCGACGGCGCAGCCCGGATCGAATCGTGGGTCAACCGTGTCCCCCCCGGCGCACACAACGCCACCGCCTGGTGCCTCGGCAGCCACCTGCCCGAGGAAGAGGCGCGCCGCGCCATCGACCAGCTGCTCGATCTCCCCGGCGTCGGTACCGAGGCCAAGGGCATCGCACTCCTGGGGATGAAGCTCTCAGGCGGACCCGATGAAATCCGGCGCCTGTGCTCACTCCTGGCACACAGCGACCCGATCGTAGCGCAGGACGCCATGTTCCTGCTGCTCGACACCCGCCCCGAGCAGCTGCAGACCCCACTCACCCAGACCATCAAGGCCGCCTCCGTCCTACCCTCCGCCTCCGCACTCGCCATCACGATCTGCGGCATGATGGAGTCGCCCGTGCTCACATCCGCGCTCGATGCCCTGCCAAAATCGCCACAAACCCCGACCTTCAAGACACTCGCCATCCTGCGCGACTGGGCCGCACGTAAGATCCAGAGGCAGCCCGGCGGCGACGGCCTCTGGGGCGCACCCCAAACCTTGGCCGTCCAACAGACCGAGTTCACTCAGTTGATCACTCGGCTCGTCTCCTTCCAGGAACCCTTCCCCAATCTCGTCCAGCCGACCGTCGCTTCGCCAGGACCCCAGGGTGCACTCATCCCCATCAACCTCCACACCCATAACACACTCGACCTCGAGCTCACGGTCTCGGCAACCGTCGACGTACCCCAAGGCGCCGCCTGGCAGATCATCCCGCGCGAACGAACCCTACGGCTCGACCCCGGGGCCGACGCCTTGACCTCGTTCAGGCTCCGGCCTCCGGCCAACAACCTGGAACTGCCGCGTTTCCTCCTCCAGATCGAAAGCCCGGATTGGACCCAGAACTGGGTGCTTCCTCTACCGAATCACTGTCTCGTGCACGTGGCCGCGGATACCCCCGCACTCACATCCCCGACCATGATCGTCACCGCCGGCGAGCCTTCCAGCGAATCAGCCCAGTCGACCCTGCAGCTGCATATCCCAATTGCGGCCAATACCGCCAATGCTTCCATTGGGATCGCGTTCCAGACCGATTCCACGCTGGATTGGCCGGAACTCTTCACCCTCCCGCTCCTTCGCCATTCCGAACCGCTGGAGTCCGACCTCAATCCGGAATCGAGCATCCTCCAAAAAATCGAGCGGCAGGCCGTCGAGGGCGGGGTCCTTCTGACCCTCACACTCCAACAGAAACCCGAGCCCGTTGAACAGACGTTCGTCCTCGATTACCTCCTGGTCGCGACCCCGCGCGACATCGATCGTATCGCTCAGACGACCGACCTCCAACTGCGCGCGCTCGGTATCGGCAGCCTCGTCTGGCCCCCCTGCCCCACCGGCCTCCTGCCGCGCTGGTCGATCAGTCACGCAAAGAACTGACCGCTCCCGACACGCCCCACCCGCCTCAGGGCATGACCCAGAGCAGCCCCCAACGGATCCAGAGCGGCAGCGTGAAGAGCCCGATCACGGATGTCGCCACCACCACGCGCAACGCCGTCGATGGATCTCCATGGTAATGCCGTGCCATCACGATCGGGAAGACCGCCGCCGGCATCGCCGCCTCCACAACCATGACCCGCTTCAGGTCCGGCGAGAAGGGGCACAGATAGGCGATCAGCAGAAAAACCAGGGGCAGTACCGCCAGCCGCAGCACGCTCCCACCCATCATCACCGCACCCCCGCGGTGCAGCCCCGCCGACTGCCAGTGGTCCGCCATCGTCGCGCCCACGATCAGGAGGCCCATCGGGATCGCCGCATCACCAAGCAGTTGCACGCCCGACATCAATGCGTCAGGCACCCGATCGCTCAGGCCCGTGTAATTGCAGAACACACCCAGCAGAATCGCGATCGCGGGCGGACTGATCAAGTTCCGCCACCAGCCGCGCTCCAAACCGCCGGAGAGCAGCATGACCCCCGCCGTCCAGAGCGCCAGCTCGACACCCACGTTGTGCAGCAGCAACACCCCCAGCGTCGCATCGTCAAAGAGCAGCTTCACCAGCGGGATCGGGATATAGCCGTAGTTGTAGACACCCACTACCAGCGCGAACGTCCGCCGCGCGCGGTCGTCGTGCAGGCCCATCGCACGCCCCAGATACCGCGCGGCTAAGGCCGCAACCACAAACCCGATCAGGATCGTGCCCACCCCCACCAGCGGCGGATAGACCAGCTCCATGCCCCGCAAGCCCCTGCCCTCCTGCGAGGTCACCACCGAGAACGCCAGACACGGCATCAGGACGCGGATGATCACCTGGAGCAGGCTCCGATCCGCCTCGCTCGAAAGCCATTCCAGCTTCCGGATCAAGCCGCCCACCGCGATCACCCCAAACACGGAAAGCACCGCACCCAATGTCGTCGTCCAATGGATCATCAATCTGCCCCAAACCCCTCTGCATCCACACTCGAACCTCTGTTCACACCCGCATCACACCCGCCGTCACGCCTCGATCGTGGCGTCCGTGCCGGACACCTGCTTCGAAGCCGCCGCCCCCGCCACGGCAAGCAACATCGGCAGCGCCGGCAGCTGATACCTCGGCGCAGGCGCAGGACTCGACAGCACCAGGAAATAGAGCGCCAATCCCGCAAACAGCAGCAAGCCGTCCCAACGCCACTGGAACAACCACCGCACCAATTGCCATCCGCAGAGCAGATACCCAACCGCAACCACCAGCAGCAACGGCACGGTCATCGCCAACCCAAAATAGCGGCCGGCGAAATAGTGGCGCACTGCGGCAAGCAGGCCTTCACTGTTGAGCACGCCCAGCGTCCCCTGACCCGTTTGCGTCAGCCCCAGGTTCTCCAGAAAAGTCGGGACATCCGGCAACAGGATCAGCGGATTGGCATAGCGCAACAGCCAACGCACCGGATGGCGCTTGAAGATGGCCAGGCCCTGCCTCACCTGATGATCGACACGACTCGCCTCATCGGCAAATCGGTTCGGCTCCTCCGCGAACAACCGCTCGTCTTCCGCCATCCAACGCTCCGCTATCGCGGTCGAGGACTCCCCCGTCACGCCCGCCATCACCGCCGCCGCGTTGTAGTAGTAGAGAAAAGTCCCGATCGTCGTCTCCAGTCGAAACCCCGCACCCAGTCGTGCATTGCGCAGCATCCACGGCGTCCAGATCGCCGCGGTCAGGAGCAGTCCGCATGCCACGGCGAGCAGCCGACGCCACAAGCCCCAGCGCGTCTGAACCATGATTATCACCGCCATCGGCCCGACCCAGAACAGCCCCGCCGGTCGGATCAGCGTGCCCAACGCGTTCATCAGGATCGACACGCCCAAAGCGGCCCCCGACCCCCGGCGCCAGAACCGGAGAAAGGCGTACACCTGCCAGGCCGTGAAATGCGTGTAGAGCGTGTCCGACAAGATCATCGGCGCCGCCGCGATCGAGGTGATGTTCAACCCCCACAGCCCCCCTGCGATCCAACCGGCACGCGCACCGCCCAGGAGCCGGCCGCACAACACGATCGGCACCACGGTCAGCGCGCTGATCAGGAGCTGAGCAAACACCACACCCTCAACCGAGCGCCCGAACAGAGCCAGTAATCCAGCCAGAAACAGCGGATACCCAGGCGTCCGCGCCGTCGCCAACCGCGCGACCCCCGGCGCTTCGGCCAACCGCCCCTCCTGAAGCAGGCTGCGGGCCATGCCGTAATAGAGCTCAGAGTCCGGCCGGAAAAAGGTCGCCTCAGCTTTGGCCAATCCCGGCCACGCAGCCGCCAGCCGCAGAAGGAAACAGGCAACGATCAGCAGGGCCAGCCAAACGCCGATGCGCGAGCCAAGCCCGCCCTCCAACATCATCGCTCCGTTAGCCTGTTTACTTCGCTTCAATGGATGCCTGCCTCTCCACCCTTCCACCGCCGCCCCAGATGCCAGGGGTCAACGCGTGAGCCATAGCGCCACGACCTGTACCCCGAACACGCACAATTCAATCAGCACAACCCCCAACAACAAGATCCGCAGGCGGGATGCCCTGTTCCCCAGCCACTGCCATGCCAGGTCGCGCATCAGTCGAAACCACCATTTGATCCGCAGCCCCATCCTGGACTCCTCCCCTCATTTCACATACCGAGCGGTTCACCAACGCCCACCACCAGTCCCCATCCAAACTCAGCCCAGGCTCATCCCGTATCCCCCATCCCCCCATAGGTCGACTTCCGGCACCGGTGTCACCTGGTCTTTCTTTTCCAAGACATATCGGCCCAAGACCAATACATCCATCCCCGTCCGCACAAAGCAGCGATACGCGTCCTCCGGTGTGCAGACCATCGGCTCGCCCTCAAGCCGGAAGCCGGTGTGCGCCACGAGTGAACAGCCGGAGTACCGGCGGAAGGCACGGAGCATCCCGTACAGTTCGGAATCCCGCTGCCGGACCACCGTCTGCAGCCGACCGGTAAAATCGACCCGCGTGATGACCGGCAGGTCCGAGCGGATCTGGTTCACACGCCGCTCCAGCGGCGCGTCCCACGTCGGCCCCTCCTGCTCAATACAGCGCTCGGGCCGAACGGCATCCGTCAATAACCCGTAAGGCGAATCGTCGACATACTCGAAATACTCGCCCACGTCCTCCTGCAGCGCCGCACAACCGATCGAGCGATACCCAGGGCATTGCCTGACCGCATGGTTGAAGTACGTCTGCACCCGCCGGCTCCGCGGATCGGCAATGATCGACCTGTGCCCAAGGCCGTCGGCAGCAAACTCCATTCGGCCGAGACAGAGGCCGATGACCTTGTCCTCCATGAGCGCCTGGGCGATGTAGCAATCGCGCTCCTCACCTACCATATCCCTAAACGGCACATGGTTACGCTCCAGAAACCGATGCGTCTGATCGTCGCTGAACTCGGGTCCGAGGAACGCGCCCTGCATGTGATCCTGCCCAGGTTCCACGTCCCGCGGCGCACCCGCCAGCATGTGCCAGCCGTAAAGGGCAGCCCCGAGCGCACCCGCCGCATCTCCGGTTGCCGGCTGGATCCAGATCTCGTCGAACTCATGCGCCCGTAAAAGCCTGCCGTTGGCTGCGCTGTTCAACGCCACGCCGCCGGCCAGACAGAGGTTCCGCTTGCCCGTGACCGCGCGCGCAAATCGCGCGCGCTTCAACACGATCTCCTCAAGGATTCTTTGGACCGAACAGGCCAGGTCCAGCTCCCGGCGGGTGAGCACAGCCCCAGACTGCCGACCCGGACCGTCAAACAGTAGATCGAATCCCTTGCCGGCAAGGGTTCGCCCGGTCACAAACCCGAAGTATTCCAGGTTCAGCGCAAAGGAGCCGTCCTCACGCAGGTCGAGGATCTCATCGCGGATCCGCTCCAGGTATCGCGGTTCACCATAGGGCGCCAGGTCCATCAGGTCCGCTTCACTATCGAACCCTGCAAACCGCGCGATTGCGGCCTGGAACAGGCCGAGGGAATGCGGAAAGGGCTGCTCGTGCAGCATCCGGATCTCGCTTCCCGCTCCCACCCCAACCGCCGTCGTTACCCGGCCGGCACCCGCATCGGCCACCAGGATCGCAGCCTCCGCGAACGGCGCGGGATAGAACGCACCGGCCGCGAGCGCGACATGCCCCTCTCCGAACAAAAAACGGACGGGCGGGTGGTAACCCAGCACCTTCAGACAGCGTTCAATGCGGAGCGGGATCCGGGGCTCCTCAACCAGTAAACCGGGGAAATCGCGGAGGAATCTCCCCAGCCCCTTCGGCGCGACCTGACTGTACATCCGCCATGTCCGCTCGATGCGCGCCAACGGCTTGTCGTAGTAAACCACCATGTCCAGGCCGCTCGGGGCCACCTCACCCAAACGCAGGCAATACTCTATAGAATGCTGCGGCAGCCCGCCCTCGTGCAACCTACGCGTGAACCACGCCTCCTGGGCCGCCGCCACAATCCGTCCATCGCGTACCAGGCATGCGGCGCTGTCTCGACGAAAGGCACTGATCCCGAGAATGTTCAAGGTTCGCTCCTTGGCTCGGCTGAATCGTTGGCGGAGTCCTCTGAAACCGCCCCCGCCGAAACCGGTCCCTCCGACCATTGCGCCGCCAGATACTCCGCCAGGCGGGCATGCCCCCAAGGCAGCAACCGCCCCCGTGCATCATAGACCACACCCTGGGGCTCGGATCCGCCGTGGAGCCATTCAACGGGGAAATGCACGGTCACCTGCTCCGCCTGCATCGCCGCGCGGAGCAGCTTCACACCCGCCGCCTCGCCCGGGGACATCACACCGGTCGCGACCGCATCCGCCGACGGCAACACCACGAAGATCGCCTCGCACCCCCGCTCGCGTAAGCGGCGCACAATCGCCACGCACGCCTCGATCCCGGCTTGAACCCCCTCCGTATCCGCCTGCGCAGAATCCAGCCGGATCCGTCGCTGGTGGTAGCCCCAGGTCAGGTTGGCAAACCACTCCTCCAATGCGAGACGAGGCGGATGCTGAACTTCATAGAATTGCGACAACGCCTGATGCGATAACCCCCGCGCCAGATCCGAAACCGGCAGCAATACCACAGCCCGGTCGGCCTGCAAATACCCGAAACGCTCGAGCGCACCCAGCAGGTGAAGCGGGCCCCAGCCCTCCGCCGCCATGCTCCATACCTCAACCTCACCGGTGCCACCCCGCTGAAGAGCTTCCCCCCGGAGCCGGCGCTCCAGTTCGTAAACCACCAGCTCAGACTGGTCCACCGCATACCCACCCCAGACCGCGTCCCCGCCCAGGACCAAAAGCCTGGCATCCCCCGGGCCTTTCTCATCGGCATGGTCGGGTGCCCTGAAGCCGAGGCGATTCGTCACAATCGAACAACCGCTACGGCTTAACTCTTGCCCCGGTTCCGGCCGATACACGGTGCGTAGATCATTCCGGTACAACACCGGCGCACCATACCCGTGGCTGCGCAGCGCGAGCTCGAAACCGATCAACAGCGCAAGGATGAGGAAGCACCACACGGTCCACGCACCCTTCTTTTCAGATGGGCAAGGACTGAACATGCCTGCCGCCGACCGCACGCATTCGTGCATCGGAGGGCTTTCACGCCAGTGACTCGAGCGGGCATGCGCTCTGAGTCCCAAAGGATCACGCCCAAGCAGTCCGCCCCATAACCGAATCCAGCCCAGACCGACCAGAAAGACTGGCGTCCAAAACAGAACAGCAACAAGCCGGACCACAGCCCGCACCCCGTTCAAAATCCAATGATTCAGCCGGTGACGAGCCGGTGTGGAAACGACCGCTGCCGTGCCGATCACGAGGCTCAACCCGAACCCAACCGCTGCGCCGATCGTCGCCCCTCGGACATGCAGCACAGCGGCCAGCAAGAGCCCGGCGAGGGCGAACCCCATCGTCAGACACCAGGCGCCACCCATCGAGCCGCTCTCGCCGCCCAAGGGCCGCGGGAACCATTCTATCGGCACCACGGATTCGTTCTGCTGTGGTTTTTCCATCAACCAACTCACTTCGCCGGGTGCAGAGCCTCCAGCCGTGCACCAACCCGATTTCAGCTATTGTCACGAACGGCGGCTTCCATTCGGCCGCGCTGCTCCAATAAGCGGTCCATGACAAATTCCACGTGGACACGCATGTGATAAAACTCCTCCATGTAAGAGAGCGGCACATTCACCTCGGCCACCTCAACCTCCATCCTGCGCAAGACCGCGATATCCTCGTCAATCCGGTCTAAGCCCGTGTCTTCATACAAATGCTGGTCAATGTCACGCAGCAGCTTGTACCAACGATAGATGCGCTTGCGGATCTGCCAGCGGATCACCGGCGGAGTCATTTTGACCACCGGAATGAAGAGCGTGAGGATCGGAATCAGCATCACCATGAACCGGTCCAACAGGTTGGCAAGCCAAAACGGCAGCCACTTCATCACCAACGAAGGCCCGTCTTTCAAATAACGACGGGCCGACTCGTTCAATGGCAGATCAAGGAACAACGGCGAGGGGAACACCCCCGCCTCCTCGAGCAGACCTCCCCCGCCGTGGACCTTTTCCGTCACCTCCAGGAGCAACGGGACCAGCGCAGGATGCAAGGCCTCGGCATTGCTCGCCAAGGTAGCTGTGGGAGCGAGCAGCATGACCGATTCCGGCGGGAGATTGGCGTCTAAATCGACCAGCCCCTCCGTGACCTTCGCCGCGGAGAGAAAGGTGAACAGGCGACAATAGGTCTCGTACCGGTCCAATGGCATCACAACCACCCCGTCGACCTCCAGGAACTCACGCACGACCGGGGCGCTCGGGGATAGAACCGCAAAAGCAACATCCACCGCTCCATCGCCTAACGCCCGTGCCGCTGCGCGCCCCGCCAGGGGCAGTAGCTCCGTGTTCTCCTCGTTGACCCCATTGATCTCAAGCAGCGTGGTCGCGATCGGACGCGTACCGCTGCCCTCTGGTCCGATCGCGATCCGAAGCCCCTTTAACGCACCGAGGTCCTCCCCCTGAATCTCCGAACGACAAAAGACCCAGAGCGGCTCCTTGAAGACCGACGCAAGCGCCTCCACCGCTGGATATTCACCATGCGCTGCAAGCCCACCCTGCACAAACCCGAGCTCAACCTCGCCGCTGTTCAGCATTGCGAGGTTCTCCGCAGAACCCTGCGTCTCCACCAGCTCCAGCTCAATCCCATACCCGCTCAGTAGATCACGATACCGTCCGGCTACCTCGTGATACGCACCCTCCGCCATCCCCGTCGCCATCCGGATCGTCCGCGGCGGCGCCGGCTTGACGAACCTGAACGAAACCCAGAACCCAAGCAGAAGAAGGAGCAAGCTCGGCCCCCAGTATTTCAATGTATCCCGTAGCATTCCGCGGCCAGAGTCTCCCGTCTGGATCGCAGCCTTTTGCTTTCGCTTCTTCCTCATTGTCGAGCCCATCCTTGTCAAACCGATCGCCCCGTTCCATTTGCGGCGGTATGGCTATCGCCCCGCTGATTTGCCGTCCATCAACCAAAACTCCACGGGCGCACTCAGCTGTCCAAATCGATCGGCCGAATGCACGGCGACTCTGGCGCCCGAGCCCCGAGCGCCGGTGCGTTTGCCCTCGATCAGTAACTCGTCCTGCTCCGCAGGGTGGATCGTGCAACGCCCCTGAATACCGCTCCCCCTATGCACCACCCAGTGCGCCACCCGCGGCCCTCCCGCGGCCGCCGCCCATTGAAGCCGGAGGTTGTTCCCTTCCTGCCGGGCTTTCACCACCGGCGTGCCGGGGGCCGTCAGCTTGAGCCAGGTGGGGACCGGCGGCAACGCCCGATCGCGGTACGGCCCCGATTGCAGTGCGGCATTCAACGCACGCCCACGCTCGGCCATGAAGACGCGTGCACTGAAATGCACCGCACCCGCGGTTCGTTGGAGCATGCCGCGGGAGACCAGGATCTGACCGAGAATCTCGTCCACGTCAAAGGCCGAAGCGGAACCGTCATCCACCCGACTGGTGTAGAGTCCCGGCCATAGATGACGCCCCAGCGGATTCTGCTGCTGCCACCATGCCAGCAGTACCGGAAAACTCTGCTGAACCCGCCCGATCGGCCAGTACAGCTGCGGCACAAGGTAATCCACCCAACCCTGCTCCAGCCAAAGCCGCGCATCCGCGTACAATGTCTCGTACTGGTCCATCCCCTGGATGTCTTCCGGGTTGCCCGGCCGCCAGATCCCAAACGGGCTGATCCCAACCTGGACATGCGGACGCTCGCGCTTCACCTGGCGATACAGGTTTTCAATGAAGCGGTCGACCTGAGACCGACGCCAGTCCGAACGATTCAGTTTCCCGCCTTCCTCACGGTAGACAGCCCAGCGCGATTCGTCCGGGAACTCCCCGCCACCGAGGTAGGAAGGATAGGGATAGAAATAATCGTCCATGTGGATGCCATCGATGTCATAGCGCCGCGCGACATCCAACATCACCGCAAGCGAATGCGCCTGAGTCCCCGGCTCCGCCGGGTCCATCCAGTAATAGCCGTCGTTGAGCTGACGCACGAGCCCAGGCTTGCGCTTGATCACGGAGTCCTCGGAGAAACCACCCTTCATCGAGGGATGCCCCGCACGGTACGGGTTGAACCAGGCATGCAATTGCATGCCCCGGGCATGCGCCTGCTCGACCCAGAACTCGAGCGGATCGTACATCGGCTCAGGCGCCACTCCCTGGGCGCCGGTCAGGAAATACGACCACGGCTCTAACTCAGACCTATAAAGGGCGTCACATTGCGGGCGAACCTGGAAGATCACCGCATTCATGTTCAGTTCAGCCGCACGCTCCAGGATCTCCACCGCTTCGGCCTTTTGCTGCGCCACCGTTAGGCCCGGCTTGGATGGCCAGTCGATGTTCGAAACCGTGGCAACCCAGACCGCTCGAAACTCGCGACGAACCGGCGGCTCCGAAACCTGCTTCACCGGACGCTGCATCGGCGATGCATCCACTTCCACTACCGCCTGACGACAACCAGACATGGCCAGCATACCCAGACACACCCCAACCCCCAGCAGACTTCTGACCGCTACGATGTTTCCCACCGCTTCTCCCCCTCGATTGTTTTCGATCCCAGTGCTCCGCCCCACAATAGAACAACCCGGTGTCGCTCGCCGGCCCGTCCCGTCTGCGGACACGAGATCACCGCTCCGCACCTTCGTCCGAAACCCGGAAGACAGAGACCTCCTCGTCCATGTACCAAGGCGCACCCAGCTCCATCTCGAACCAGTCATGCAACCCAAGCGCCCAATCCTCGGGCAGGCCACGCGCAGGTATCCATCGACGCTGTTCATAGAAATCACCGCCCGCAGCACGCACCGAGTCCAGGCGCGCGGCAAGGCGTTCACGGGTCCGCCCCGGGTGCAGCACCACCCATCCATATCCACCGGCCCGCAACTCGTCCACCGTCGCAGGAGCCCAGCCGGGGTCCGGCTGAAAGCCCTGCATATGCCCCAGCAAGCGGTCTCCCTGGAGCAGCTTCAATACACGCTCAGGTGGGACCGCGATGTAGCCGCCCGCTATCGGCCTGCGGTGCTCCGTCTGCTCCACGAGGTTCATCACCGTCGCACTGGTCAGATCAAACGGCAACGATAAGACCGCGCCACCGCCCGATTCGTCACGGATCGTCCGCGCCCATTCGAGCTTGGGGACCTCAACCACCGGATACGGCTGCCAGGCGTACTCGATCAGGACCAGCGTAATCACCACGCCCGGCAACCATCGCCGTCGCGCGGACCGCTGGAGCTCCTCCTCAGCAGGCTCCCCACGAGCTGCCCGACCGCGCACCAACATGTCAAGACCCAGCCCAGCCAGTATCCCCAGAACTAAGGTCATCGGCACCATGAACCGGTTGGCCAGACGCATCGCTCGCACAATCGGGATGTCACCCAACCAGGCAAACGGCCAATACCCAGCCCCGGGCACCGCCCGGCCGGCAATCACCGGGTTCGCACCCATCGCCAAAACCAGCAGGATCACCAGTGCCGTGAACCACCCCCAGACAACCCTGCGCCGCCCGCTCGGTCCGAAGAGCCCCGCACACAAACAGATCAAGGGTACCACGCCGACAAAGCAGACAAATCCCACGCTCAAATAAGACCGCAACCCGGCGTATACCCCGCGCGTCAATCCGCCCCAAATCGGATGGCGCTCACTCGGGATCATCAAAAACAACAGGTCGATCCCACGCTGCTCCGCCGGCTTCACATAATCCACTCCGGCCAGGATCTCACGCACCATCGGAAAGAGCATCGGCCCCGCCACGACCACCAACGCGATCAGTCCGATCACGACGTGCCCAATCCGCTTGGGCGCCGGAAACGCCCACTCCACACGCCGCAGCGTCAAACAGTGGATGAGCGCAAGCAGCAACAGCAGCATTCCGGTCAACAGACCGATGTGCCACGACGCGAGGGCCTGAAACCCGAAGCTGAACCCGAGCCCAACCGCCCACTCCCAACGCGCGGAACGTAACCAGCGCAGGAGAAAAAGGACCGCCAGGGGCATGAACTGCGCACTGATCAGGTTGAGGTGCTCCAGCGTCTGCTCCATGTGATTCGCGTTCAGTGTGAAAACGATTCCCGCCAGGATTCCGCCACTCCAGGAGAGCCCCAGATCACGCGCAAGCAGGTAGGCCGTCCAACCGCATCCGGCCAGCGCACCCAACGTGGCCAGGTTCATCGCCGCGGCCGGCCCCCAAACGCTCTGGAACGGCATCGTCCAGAGCATGTTGAACGCCGAGTGCGTGTGCAGCGCGAGATTGCTGCCAAAAGGATAGTAGAGAAGATCGGTCCAGAGGGGACTCTGCCCCAGCTCGAACAGGGCGTGGTGCCACCACCAGAACCCCCAGTAGTTCTGCCACACATCGGTGCAGCCGCCCGGAATCGTGCCGGTCAGGTCAGCCGCCAACGGCCATGTGAAGAGGACCGCCAGAAGCACAAAGACCAGCGCAGCCCAAAGCGCCCCCCAACCCACGATCAAGCCCGTTCCCCCGCCGGACCCATCCGCTGACGATCCAGTCATCCGAATCCGTTCATCCGTTGCATCGCCCAAGACAACTCATCCCCTGTTCGATTCCTCACCCGCATGCGCCGTAAACGCCCACCAACCCACGACTAAAGGCCCCCCTTATAGCACCCGCGCCGGATTCAGCAAAATGCTTTCTGCCCAGCACCTGTCCAGGCCCAACATCATGCCGACACACAGTTCGTTTGTTCCGCATAGCCCTCAGACGTCGCCTCCAGGCAATGGCGCCCGATCAGTCCGATCACTGTTCGAATCGGGGTCGGGGTCGGGGTCGGGGTCGGAAAAAATCGAG
>ENA-UOOH01000889-UOOH01000889.1-fermentation-metagenome-genome-assembly--contig:-NODE-889-length-31533-cov-7.783182_pt1 | contig 31533 bp, 28 predicted proteins | sample MGYA00245778_ERZ724025 | MGnify/ENA primary metagenome ERZ724025 (study PRJEB28704, sample SAMN03018313) | fermentation metagenome | biome: anthropogenic terrestrial biome; feature: soil; material...
GACAAGTTCGAGTTCGATATGTACGTCCTGGCGACCACTATGAGCCGGTTCCCTACATCACTGGATTACTTCTTCCATTCCTCGCAGGACACAAGAGGCGGGTACAACAAATCGGGCATTCGCGACTCTGGGCTAGACAAGGCTCTCGAGGAGATCCGCTATGCCCCTGACCTGGAAACCGTCAAGAGAGCGGCGGACGAAGCTCAGCTCATCCTGGCAGAGCGACAGCCATGGGTGACCATCTACTCCAGGCCCTATACGGACGCTTTCCGCAAGGACAAGTTCATCGGCTACGTGCCTATGCACGGCGAAGGCGCCGCAAGAAACCAGTGGACGCCGCTGAACATCAGATCGGCAACGGACACCGGCGGCGTGATCCACTGGCCGCTCACGGGCGAACCCAAGACGCTCAACCCATGCACTAGCACAAGTGCCTACGAATCCGAAGTTCTCGGCAAGATATCCGACGGTCTCATCGCAGTCGATCCCGAGAACCTGGAAGACATACCTTGGATGGCGCGCGAGTGGGAAATCGGTACGTGGGAACCTGCCAAGGGCAAGCAGGGCACTGTGATCACATGGTATCTGCACGACGGCATCTTGTGGCAAGACGGCGAACCTTTCACATCAGCCGACATCAAGTTCACCATCGAGTATCTAAAGAAGTACAAGGTTCCAAAATACGTTGATTCCGTGCAGGACATCGTGAAGGTAGAAGCCCCCGACCGGCTCACCGCGAAGGTCTACTTCTCCACCGAAAGCTACTGGCACCTGTACAATGCCAACCTTTGCTTTCTGCCCCAGCATATCTGGAAGAGCGTATGGAACTACAACACCTTCAGCCCCTGGCTCAGGTCCCACCCAAAAGTCAAAGGCCTGACCAGACTGATCGGCGTCGGGCCGTTCATCCTGAAGGAGTTCAAGCCGGGCGAGTATGTCAGACTAGTCAAGAACCCGCTCTACTGGAGGCTCCCCAAGGAGACAGAGGCGGGAGAGTAGCCGGGCAAGCGTATCGTCTGGGGTCCGCCCTAATCCGGCGGGCCCCATGCCGCGCCGAGCGGGCGCGCAAAAGCGGCTAGTAATGCCCGAGAAGCCCCCGATTCTTCGCAACGCGCTCACACCACGAGAAGATCGCAATACCCACTGCCAGGTAGGCGGCGCCAACTGCAACGGCGATCAGAACATCTGCGGGAGGTAGTCGCCACAGGCGAACACCGTCCACCATTGTCCTGCGTATGAGGTAATTGCCCATAGCAAGCGGAAGGTACTTCGCAACCGGCACGTGGATGGGGATCACCAGCAGTCCGATGAACACGAACTGCACTATCTGGAATAAGGCTTGTATCCTCTTGAACACCAGGGCCAGTCCTCCCAGGGCGAAGCCAACTCCGTGTCCTCCGAGCAGCGTGATGAGCAACAAGGGAACCAGGCTGATCAGGTCCACCCTGAGCCATTTGCCTGTGGTGGCCATCATTGCGACAAGCAGCAACATGATGGGGACGAAGCTGAATACGAAGTCAGACACGATTGTGCACGCGCCGACCCACTTGAACCCGCACGGAGCCAGGTAGAGCTGTTCCAGCGTGCCCGTCTGCGCCTCGTTTGTGAGGTTCCATGACAGGTTCGAGAAAGCGTAGATTGTGAAGGTCCACACAAAAAACCCGACTATAGTGCCCTCAAGAGAGCCATCCAGCCCACTTGTGCTCGCGTAACGAGACACGCTCTGAAGCCCCATGAAGATCAGCATGAAAACCATGTATATCGACATCAGACTCGACACTGAGTTGACCATGTAGCGCTTCATCATCGTCCAGTCCCGTCTGAAGACGGCGGCAAGAACATTCCCCAGCTTCATGAGCGCGCCCTCTCCTCTCTCACAATCTCCAGATACACCTTCTCCAAATCGACCTCTTCGCGCGAGATCTGATCTATGACCGAATCCATGCTGCGCAGGACGTCCATGAGACGGTAGATGTCGTTGTCTTCAGACAAGTTGACTTTGATCTCCGCGCCCGCCTCCGCCTCTGTCACAGTCGCCCCCGCGAATTCCTGAGCCAGTCGCGCATGGAGCCCATCCGGGGAGGGCCCACGAAGACCGATACGGTACGCCTTCGTTCGAAAGAGGCTCATCAAGTGGCTCACCTGGTCGTCAACGACTACCCGCCCAGAGGACATTATGACCACGCGCCCGCAGACGTCCTGGATAACGTGCATGTCGTGGCTGCTCACCACGAAGGTGCGTCCCTCCTCGCGGGCAAGCTGCTTCAAGACACTTCGGAGCTCCAGCGAGGTCTCAACGTCAAGGCCCAAGGTGGGCTCGTCCAGGAAGACCAGCGGGGTTCGGCGGGCCAGCGCGCACACCACACTCGCCTTCTGCTTCATCCCCTGCGACAGCTTCCGGACTTCAGTGTCGCGCTTATCCTCCAGCGCGAAGAGCTTGAGGAGACGGCCGAAATACTGCCTGTCCTCGGGAGACGCGGCTCCATGCAGCGCTGCAAAGAACGTCACATTCTCCCACACGCTCATTCTCCAGTACAGATTGCGGCTTCCCTCAAGAACTGCGCTGGCCTTGGCCAGTATCCGCGGATAGGCTGACTGTGCATCCTGCCCAAACAGCGCAATCCGCCCCGAATCGGGGCGCATCAGCCCAAGAATGCACTTGATCGAAGTGGTCTTCCCCGCACCGTTCGGCCCCAGAAGGCCCAGGACCTCGCCCTGCTCTACCTTGAAGCACACACCGTCGACAGCCCGGACGGCTATGCCGCCCCTGTCTTTGAAAACCTTCGTCAGTGACTCGACTTCTAGCGCACTCGCTGATGTGCTCAAACGTGCCGCACCTCCCAAACGATGCTGTCGATACTCCGCTGTATACACGTGTTCTACGGCCCGTCCCGAATCCCTTTCGGGACGATTCGGCTATGCCGCGATCAGAGCTCGCGCCGTCGGAATATCGCCTGAGCTATCAGCATGCAGGCGAAGTAGACGACCAAAGCGCCTGCCGCCACAAGTCCACTGACGCCCGGCTTCAGATTGGCCGCCATCACGAACAGCGACATCGCGCCGAGTTTGGATCCTGGGAGCAACATCGGGCTGAGGAACAAAATGAACCACGTTACGAGCAGAGCTGTGCGCGCGGCGCCGGCGCCCGATCGGAAGAACACGACAAGCTGTACTGCAGCTACCGGCAGCGTAACGCACACGAGAAGCGCCGCGGACGCAAGTGAGAAGGCGCCTTCGCCGGCGGGAATCCCCAGCGCGGCTACGGCCATTGCGGTCAACCCCATCCAGGCCAGGCCCACCAAGAACGGAGCGACGAACTTCGAGGCCACTATGGCGCCGGGATTCATGGGCAATGACCGCAAGAAAGCGAGCGTTCGGTTCTTCTCTTCTAGCGTAACGCTGTTGAGCGCGAAGAAGGGCACTATCATGCTGGAGTAGACAGGGAGTATGCTCGCCGCGAACACCAAAGACTCCCGTGAGTTCACCACCAGGCCCATCAGCGTAAAGCCCGCCGCCACGACCGCCGGAAGCACGAGCATTCCACGGTTCATACGAAAGTCCTTCCATATGAGGCCAAGCATGTCAGCGTCCTCCCTTCGCGCACGCCCACAGCAGATCCTCAATGGACGCTGTCGGATTTGACGCGCGCGCCCGCTCAAGAAGGGTCTCGCGCTCGTCGCTGGCGGCTATCCGCCCATCTACTATTAGGGTAATGTAGTCCGCCACTCGCTCCAAGTCTGAGGTGATGTGCGTGGAGAACAGCACTGAACGGTCGCCGTCGGCGACGAATTCCAGCAAGTCGGAGAGGAGTTCCCGCCGCACGATAGGATCCAGCCCGCTCGTGGGCTCGTCCAGGATGAGCAACTCTGGTTGGTGCGCCAAAGCCAGGGCCATAGCCAGCTTGGCTTTGGTGCCCTTGGACAATGCGCCCACCTTCTTTCGCGGATTCACATCGTATTTTTCCAGCAGCTCACGGAGTCTCTCGGGGCTCCACGTTGGGTAGTGACGCCCGACAAACTGCGCAGTCCACGCCACCGTCATGTCAGAGTAGAACTCGTGATTCTCGGGCACATAGCCGATCCTCTGTTTCAGCCGGATCTCGTTTTCCGCCATCTGCTGCGACAGCACTGTGATGCGGCCCGAATCAGGCCGCGCCAGACTCATGATCATCCGAATGGTCGTGGTTTTCCCCGATCCGTTCGGCCCCACAAACCCCATTATGTATCCGCGGGGAAGCTCGAATGAGACGTTTTGCAGGTCGAACCCGGGGTATCTCTTGCATACATTGTCGAGTACAAGCGCGCTATCAGACATCCTCATCGCTCCCATCCAACGCCTGAAGAAATAGGCGTGTAGTCTCATCGTCGTCCAACCGGAGTTGCCTGGCCACGCGAACGCCCTCTTCCAGGCGCTCCATTACCACTTCCTTCTTGAGGCCGATGATTGCGTCCGGCCCCAGATCAGCCACGAAGGTGCCCAAGCCCGCTCTCGTGATGATCAACCCTTCCGCCTCCAACTCCGAATACGCTCTTTTCGTGGTTATCACGCTCGCAAGCAGTTGGTTTGCCAATTGCCGAATGGAAGGCAGAGGATCGCCCGAACTAAGCTCTCCCCTGAGGATTCCTGCCCTCATCTGGTCCGCGATTTGCTGGTAGAGAGGTATTGGATTGTTGGGTGATACATTGATGTTCATCCGCAGATCCCGCCAGTGCATGTATTATGACTTCGCCCCCGCATTCGGGCGTGATGCCGCCGCGGCATCGAAAACGTTCAAAGCTCGCGTCGCTGAAATATCGCCTGCGCCGTCGCCATGCCTGCGAGGCAAATGAGCAGCGCTCCTGCGACCACCAGCGCTATGGCGCGCGGCGCCAAATCATAGGCCGGATCGAGAATCATCACGAAAGCCGGCAGTCTCCGCTCACCCAAGCCCCGGAAAACCGCTGTCAAGAGTATCAGACCAACTGCCGGCCAGATCACCAGAGCGGCTATACGCGCAGTTTTGGCGCCGGATCGGAAGAACGCCACCAGCTCGACTGCGGCCGCCGGCAGAGTAGCGCACATCCAGAGCAGGCCCGACACAGCGGAAACGGCGATGGAATCGGCCATGCGAGACCCCACTATGAGGGCCGCCAGTGCCGTCCCGCCGACCCAAAGCGCGCCCACCAAGAGCGCGCCGATGAACTTGGACGCCACGATGGCATCGGCGCGGATAGGCAATGACCGTATCAGCGCAAGCGTTCGGTTCTTCTCCTCAATCATTGCCGAACTGATGGCAAAGCACGGCACGATCACACCGGAGTAGGCCAGCACTAAACTGGCTACGTAGCCTTGGAAAGCGGCAAACGATTTGCCCATGAAGCCGGATGCTGCGAAGACGCACAACAGAATCGCCGCCAATATGAGCTCTAGGCGACTGGTATAGATGTCCTTCCATACCAGACTGAGCATACCTACGACCCCCCCTCGCGCACGCCCGCGAATTCCGCCGGTGTATATACTGTCTATATACACTATACCCGGCGCGCCGCGGAACGTCAACACCTTCCTTGGCGCACGTTCCTAAGTAGCTCCCAACAATGCTTTGCGCAATGCGCCCGTTTGGTCCGTTCACCCCATAAGTCGGACCAGAGCCGCTTTAGCTCTGATGGGCTCGCGCGAACAATGCCAACGCGGTTTTCGGCCTCCGTCTCAGGCGGTTTCCGGCGCCTGCGGGTTTTCCGCCAGGTGTTTTCTACCACCTGCCGGCTTTCCTGCAGGCCGTACACGAGTTCGCCGATCAAGTCCAAGTTCGAGCCAACGCTTCTTTTCGCCCGGAGTCTCTCTCCGACATATCCCCGGCTACAGGCAATGGGCAAATCTGGACCGGCGGCAATGGTCCTCCCCCTCAACGCAGGGCCGCGTCAAAGTCGATGCAGCCGCGCCTAAACCCAGAATCCTCCACATGGGTCCTTTCGCTCGCTCGACCTCAGTATTGTCCCATTGTCGCATTGTCCCGCGTAACATCTTGGTCCTCCCCCGTGTCTCTCCGTCTCTTCGCCGATGGCGGCCGCGGGCCTGTACTCTACGACCCAGCCTTTGCGCCAACCCAGGGTTCTAGGACCATTACCCACATCCATGGCAAGGCCTGGGCGCAGTGGCTGCTTACGGGCTTCAAGGCGTAACCAGAGAACCCTCTCCGCGTCGAGGGATTCTGGGCCCGTGTTGACCTGTAGTAAGGTGATACGCTGCGATTCGCAGCGCTTTTTCTGCTATGTGTCGTGAAAACAGGCGATGGTTGATGTATAATGCAATGCATATGTGTATAGAGCGGGCTGGACGGCAGGCGCTAAGGATAACTGATCCTGATATAGGTGTTCTTGACCATCATCATTGCAGTATTTGCCGCTTGTAGCCCTTGATGGTGCTGCGCTTCTACCATATGGCACCAAATCGCTCTTCTCTCCGATGCCATATGCGATTATGCGCTGTGTTATGCGTCAACCATTGCTGCGATTCGCAGCGGATAGAGAAAGAAACGCCGCGATTCGCGGCACATTCCATTCAATCCCAAACAACCGTCCCCGAAAGGTCTCGATCGGCCGACCCGGCTCAGCCTAAGCAGCTCACAGTCGGCGTCTTCAGCGCGAGATCATCGAACCGAAAGCGACTCTGGTCCGACTCATGCGATGAACGGCCCAGCGAGCGGTTATGCAGCGGCGCCCGGCGTTGGCGCGCAATGAGGGTTTGCCGGCGAGGCGTTTGCGGCTGTACGCGTCAAGGAGCTTGGATACGCAAAACTCAAACCGGCGCGTATTCCCAGCGATGTGGGTAATGCATAGACTCTACGACCCAGCCTTTGCGCCAACCCTGGGTTTCAGGACCCAGGCGGGCGACGAAACGCCCGTTGATCAAGCTACGATGCGCAACAGAGTCCGCGACTTTGACGGATCCCTCCCCACAACGGCCGAAGGGCCCCAAGGGGCTCCGCTTTTCATGAAATCGGTCCTTCTATCTGCTCGACTCTGCGCAACCTGCGGCCTCGCCAATGCCCGCCTCCGCCGGCATCGCGCGCCCGTGAACGCAAAAACCCGATTCCGCGGACCGGGACCCCGGGCCCCAATGCCGGAAATCGGATTCGTTGCGCGGAATGGCGTAGTTGTAGCCTAGCATCACTTAGCAGGAAGCCGCATGAAGTCGTACAGGGCCTCGCGCCTCGCGCCTCACGCCTCGACCTCGCCGATAGCATAATCGATGATCTCCACCGCCTCGTCTATCTCCGGCTTCCCCACGATGAGGGGAGGAAGGAGTCGCAAAACCCTGCCGGCGATAGAGTTGACGATGAGCCCGCGCTCCAGCGCCAGTTCCCCAACTCTTCCGGCGTCGACCGAAAGCTCAACTCCGGCCATAAGGCCCAAGCCCCGTATGTCGACTACCGATCTGCGCCTATCGGCCATCTCCGCCAGCTTGCCCCGGAGGTATTCCCCCATCTCCATCGCGCGCTCAGGGATACGCTCGTCCACCATCGTACGGACAACGGCGATCCCTGCGGCGCAGGCCACGGGGTTGCCGCCGAAGGTCGACGCATGGTTCCCGGGTTCAAATCCCTTCGCAGCCTCGTCGGTAGCCATCATGGCTCCAATTGAGATGCCGCCGCCCAAGGCTTTGGCAAGGGTGATGATATCGGGCTTCACGCCGTCGAAGTTCTGATAGGCGTAGAACCTGCCGGTTCGCCCTATGCCGGTCTGAACCTCATCCAGAATCAGGAGAAGCCCTCGTTCTCGGCATAACTCATAGATCCCGCGCAGGTAGTCCTGTGTTGCAGGGTAGACCCCGCCTTCGCCCTGCACTGGCTCGAGCATGATCGCGCACGTCTTGTCGGAAACCGCCGCCTTAGCTGCCGCTAGGTCGTTGAAGGGCACATATCGGAACCCTTCCGGAAGCGGCTCGAAACCACGCTGATACTTGGGCTGCCCAGTTGCAGTTATCGTAGCCAACGTGCGCCCGTGAAAGCTCTGTTCGGCGGTGACGATCTCGTACCGGTCCTCGCCGTATCTCATCCAGCTGTACTTGCGCGCCAGCTTTATGGCTGCCTCATTGGCCTCGGCGCCAGAGTTGCAGAAAAACGCCTTGGCCAAACCGTACGTCTGCCGGACCAGCATCTCAGCCAGTACAGCTTGCTGTTCGATGTGAAACACGTTGGAAACATGCATCAGCCCGGCAGTTTGCTCGCATACTGACTTCACTACCGCCGGGTGGCAGTGCCCCAGCGAGTTGACTGCGATCCCGGCCAGAAAGTCCAGGTACTCGCGCCCATCCGCATCCCACAGCCTGCAACCTTCGCCGCGAGCGAACACGATTGGGAGACGTTTGTATGTCCTCATCACGTACTTGTCTGTCAACGCAATGACTTCGTCAGTTGTCACCGTGCGTGTCACCATCTTTCCACAACCGCGTCATTCATGCGCCAGCTCAGTGCCGATGCCGGCGTGTGTGCACAGCTCCAATATGATTGAGTGCCGGCGTCGCCCGTCTATGATGTGAGCTCTGCCCACCCCGCCTTCCAGCGCGCCGATGCACGACTGCACCTTGGGAATCATGCCGCCCTCGACGCGACCGTCTGAGATCATCATGCGGGCATCCCCGATCGTGAGTCGGGGGATCAGGGTGGACTTGTCTTTGAAGTCGGCGAGGAGCCCTTCAACATCAGTCAGCATCAACATGACGTCAGCTGAGAGAGCGCGCGCGATCTCCGACGCAACGTAGTCGGCGTTGATATTATAGGAAGCGCCGTCATCGCCTGTTCCCACTGTAGACACCACCGGGATGTAGCCCGAGTGGATCAGATCGTGCATGATTCCCGGCGAGACCTCCTCCACGTCCCCCACTTGCCCCAAGTCGACCAGCTGCTCCTCGCCTGTCGCACGGTCGACGACCCGTTCGGGAGGGCGTCTGCGCGCCCGGATCAGCCCCGCGTCATGCCCTGAAAGGCCGACAGCCTTGCCTCCTTCGCGCTGTATCAAGGAGACTATCTCTTTGTTGATCTTGCCGCACAGCACCATCTGCACGATCTCCATGGTCTCGGCGTCAGTCATCCTCAAGCCGCTCACGAACATCGGCCTCTTGCCCAGCTTCAGCATGACCTGGTTGATGTCAGGCCCGCCGCCGTGCACTACCACCGGGTTCACGCCCATGCTTTGCAGGAACACCAGGTCGAAGGCGACCGCTCGCTTGAGCTCCTCGCTTGCCATGGCGTTCCCGCCGTATTTCACCACGACCGTCTTCCCGAGAAGCTCGTCACAGGTTGAAACAGCCATCCTTCTGCCCCGCCCTCCCCACCTAGCTAGCTACGATAGCTTGCGTTTATCTTCACGTAGTCGAATGTCAAATCGCAAGTCCACACAGTGGCCTCCTCAAAACCGCTCCTGAGGTCCACTGTGATCTCCACCTCTTTCGCCGAAAGAATCTCCTTCGCCCGCTCTTCGCTGAAATCCGCGCTCATTCCGTTCACGGCGACTTGCAGGGACCCAATGTATATGTTCACGCGGGAAGGTTCGAAGTCCACCCCGGCGTAGCCGGCAGCGCACATAATCCTGCCCCAGTTGGCATCGGCGCCAAACACCGCCGTCTTCACAAGCTCCGACTCGGCGATGGACATGGCGATGGTCTTGGCGTCCCGCGCCGTCCGCGCGCCCTTCACCGTCACCTCGATGAGCTTGGTGGCCCCCTCTCCGTCCCGAGCGATCTTCTTGGCCAGGTCCGTGCATACAAATTCAAGCGCGGCCGCGAATCGGGCGTAGTCTTCACCGAAATCGCGTATCAGATCATTGCCGGCGAGGCCGTTGGCCATTGCGATAACCATGTCGTTGGTACTAGTATCGCCGTCCACTGTAATGCAGTTGAAAGTCCTCTCCGTAACGTCTTTCAGCGCTGTGTCCAGTAGAGGTTGCTCTATCGCAGCATCGGTGGTCACGAAGCAGAGCATGGTGGCCATATTGGGATGGATCATGCCCGAGCCCTTCGCCATGCCCCCGATTGTGACTTCCTTTCCTCCGATCTCGACCCTGACAGCGCACTCTTTTGCGAAAGTGTCCGTTGTCATGATAGCGTCGGCAGCGGCGTGACCCCCGTCCGGCGCAAGCTGCCTGGCCGCGTTCATGATGCCGGGTATAACCCTGTCCATGGGAAGCCTGACCCCGATGACCCCGGTTGAGGCATAAGCCACGGTAGCAGGATCTATCCCGAGCTCGCGCCCGAGAGCTTCGGTTATGGCGTATCCGTCCTCAAGCCCCTGCTCGCCCGTGCATGCGTTGGCATTTCCGCTGACCACAGCAATGGCTTGGATGACGCCTGCGCCCACATGGTCCATACACACCAGCACTGGTGCTGCCTTCACGCGGTTGGTGGTGTATACCCCGGCCCCAACGGCGGGAATCTCGGAGTACACCACCGCAATGTCGTTCTTCATCTTCCGCACGCCCGCGAACACCCCGGAGGCCTGCATGCCACGGGCAGCTGTTACCCCTCCGTCAACGGGGGACACTCTGACATCAACACCAGCATCCACACCGCCGGGGTTGTTGAGATGAAAGCTATCGGCGAACTCAACGGCCAACCCTAACATCAATTCCTTTCGCAGAAACGGGTAATAGAATGCAGTCTAGGGGAAAAGGGGCATCGAGTCAACGCCCAATTTCTCACTGAGGCCGAACATGATATTCATGTTCTGAACCGCCTGCCCCGACGCGCCCTTCACGAGATTGTCGATGGCGCTCATGATGATGATCCTGCCAGAGTGTTTGTCGACGCGGACGGCGATATCGCAGAAGTTCGAACCGCACACCGCCCCAGTCTCGGGCAGGCGGTCGGACGGCAGAATCCGCACGAAAAACTCGTCCTTGTAGAACTCCTCATACATCTCTATTACCTCATCCGCGCCCGACATCGGCTTTCCCGATGCGGGAGACACGTAGATCGTGCTCAGCATGCCCCGGGTCAGCGGGACCAGATGCGGAGTGAAGGTCACGGAAACCTGCGAGCCTGCAAGCTTGGACAGTTCCTGCTCGATCTCAGGCGTATGGCGATGACCGGGAACCCCGTATGGAGTGAGGCTGTCGTTCCGCTCCGGGTAGTGGTACGCATGGCCGGGTTTGCGCCCTGCGCCCGACACGCCGGACTTAGCGTCGATGATGATCCCCCTGAGATCCGCAAGGCCCGCCGCTAGGACAGGCGCCAACCCCAGAAGGACTGTGGTGGGATAGCATCCCGGGTTGCCTACCAGCCACGCCTGGGCAATGTGATCGCGGTTCAGCTCGCTCAGGCCGTACACCGATTCAGCGAGGAGGTCGGCGCACTGGTGTTTCACCTTGTACCACGATTCGTACACTTCCGCCTCGTTGAACCGAAAATCGGCGCCCAGGTCGATCATCCTTCCACCGGCGCGCCGCACCGCGGGCGCGATGGGCATCGCCGCTCCATGCGGAACGGCGGTGAACACGATGTCGCATTTGCGCGCCATCTCTTCAGGGGATAGCTCCTCGCACACGAGGTCCACCTTGCCCCAGAGGCTGGGGAACACCTCGCCCATCTTCTTGCCGGCGTACGTGCGAGACGACACACACACCAGCTCTGCCTGTGGATGCCCTGACAGAATCCGAACTAACTCTCCGCCCGTGTAGCCCGAAGCTCCCATAATTCCAACTTTGATCATAGCTACCGCTCCTTGAGGCATCGGCCCATAGGTACATGAAGTGATTATACTCCATTGTAGCATAAAGTTGCAATAGGTGAACGCGAGGATGGTTGAACGTGGGGATTGGTGAATGCGGGGATAGTCGGCGGTTCGGCCCGGTCGACAGTGTACTCGATGTGGAAAGGCGACTTCAGGCTGCCCTCACAAGCTCTGCCGGGCCGTGGTCGCTTGAGGCGACCCGCGAGGTATCCTCATCTCGATGCAGGTTCCGTTAGGCGTAGTGCTCGCCGTCAGCAGTCCTCCATTCTGCTGCAGTATCCTGTAACTCACAGCCATTCCCAAAGCAGGGTCGCCAGGCCCTGCCCTGAAAAACAGCTCCGCTGCACTGTCAGAACGTTCGGATCCCGCCCGTTCGAATCCCGAGCAGGAAGCGCAATCGCGCACCTCCACCTCCGCCCAGTCGTGGCTTGCCGCGCGCAGATGCACCTCCACCTCGGACATGTATTTCGAGGACGCCACAGCGCTTTCGATAACCCGGAAGACGGCGTCTGCTATCTGGGCTCGGTCGGCGAAGACTTGCGTCTGCTCGATCTGCGAATGGACGATGATGCCTCTGGAATCTGCCTCGGCCTCAATACGATTCAGCGCTTCGGAGACGCACTCTGCAAGGTCGAAAACCTCGCGCCGGGGCGGCTCGGGCCTGCCAAAGACCAGCAAGTCAGCGATTACGGCTTCGACACGATCAATCTGCGAAGGCACGAACCTACATATCTCGTCAATGAACTCACCATCGCCGTGGCGGACGGGCAATTCCTCGAGATACTCGCGTATCGACAGGAGCGGGTTGCGAACCTCGGCAGCTACGCTCGAAACCGACCTGGCGAGAGCGCTCATGACGAAGCTGGTGGACTCGATCTGCTCGGAACGCCTCAGAGCTGTCACGTCCGAGAAAACCAGCAGAGCCCCGCTGCACTTGGAGGCGGCAACGTAGCCGCACCAGGCAGACTTCGCAGGCATCAGGGGCGCGAGGCTCACATTGAAGATCCGCTGCCCGCTTCCTACATCGAGATCCATGTCGCACCTCGTTCCCGAAGCCCCCCCTGAGACCACTTGCCGCAGTGATGTTCGGTAGGCCAGAGACGCCAGATGAGTGTCGGATATGTTGACGCCCAACACAGAGCCGTTCTCCCAACCCATGAGGCGAACCGCCGCGCCGTTAGCCAAGATGAAGTTGAGGTCGGTGTCAACGGCGGCAATCCCATCGCAGGAGCTGTCCAGTATCTGTTGGTTCAACGCGTTCACCTGCGCTATTTGAGCGGTTCCGGCCACCGCCGCTCTGCGCAGGACAAGATTCCATACGACGACAAAAACCGCGCCCGCCGCAGCGAACGCTATCGCCGTCAGCTCATCGCCCCCGATTCTGTACACCTCAAAGGCATTCCGCGAGTCAGTCGCAGCGCACGAGGCAGCGAAGCTTGTCGCGGCCACTGCGGTCATCAAAGCGAATGATGCTATTCGGAGTAGCCTTCGCCGTCTGTCGCGCATTGTCATCCCCTCCAGCGCAGGCCGTGGATGCTGAACCCGAACGTCCGCCATTGGATAATGATGCTTGACAAATAGCATTCGGCAAATGTTGATAGTTTTCCTGCCCACATCTGCACTTGCTGCCTAACTATGGTACATACGGCGGCGATCCGTATCGCCGTAGATCGGCCAAGTCATTGACCATATGGTCAATGGCGCAGTATCATGTGCATGAACGCGGTCGCGCGTCACCCAGAAATGAGGTGTGCACACCATGTACCTTATCGAAGCAAGGGACCTGACTCGGGAGTACTCTCACGGTCGGATGACAGTGCCTGCTCTGACAGGCGTAGACCTCGATGTCGAAGCCGGGGAGTTCACTGCAATTGCCGGCCCATCGGGCTCAGGCAAGACTACTCTCCTCAATCTCATCGGATGCCTCGACCGCCCCACTCGCGGCAGGCTGATAATCGACGGCGACGATGTGTCCAGCTACACGCCGTCCATGCTGTCTGGCCTGAGGCGCGAGAAGATCGGGTTCGTCTTTCAGACCTACAACCTCATCCCAGTACTGACCGCTTACGAGAACGTCGAGCTCCCGCTGGTCCTGCTCGGCGGAGGAACCCGAAGCGAAACCAGAGGCAGGGTCATGTCAATGCTCTCTGAGGTAGGCCTGGCAGGACTGGAAAATCGGCGGCCGATGGATCTCTCCGGCGGCCAACAGCAGAGGGTCGCCATAGCGAGGGCGCTGGTCAAGCAGCCCAGGCTGGTTCTGGCCGATGAGCCCACCGCCAACCTCGACTCCGAGAACTCCGAGGCCATACTGGCGCTCATGAAGACCCTGAACGAGACGATGGGCGCGACCTTCCTGTTCTCGTCGCATGACCCGCTCGTGATCGGCTATGCAAGACGGCTGGTGCGGATGCGCGATGGCAAGATTGCTCTGGACGAAAGGAGGTAGACGGCATGCTCCGCTTCTACCTCGGGTTCACCGCGAAGAACATGTGGCGCCGCAGAAGACGAACCCTCCTCACCGCAGCCGCCATCGCCGTTGGGATCATGTACTTCGTCGTGTTCGACTCGCTGCTTGCCGGCGCGGACCGGGATGCCCAGATCAACACGATTGACTTCGAAACAGGCCACCTGTGGGTTAGCGCTTCTGCCGGCAGCGACGATGCGGTCGCACGGCCCACAGCCGAGAACACCATTCCGTCCGGGCAGGCGCTGGCTCAGGCCATCGCCGAGCTCTCCGGGGTTGCGGGCGCCGCCCCTCGCCTGGTCTTCCCGGCATCGCTCATCGCGGGCCTCGACGAACTTCCCGTTTCGGTGGTAGGAGTCGATCCTGAGGCGGATCCTCAAGTCTTCCGAGTATCGCAGTTCGTGTCTTCCGGAAGATGGCTCGAGCGGGGCGAAGAAGGCGTAGTCCTGGGCAGGCGCATTGCAGACCTGCTGCAGCTGGAACCGGGCGATCTAGTCACCGTCAGGACTCAGACGGCCGGACTGGCCTTTCAGGCTGTGGACCTGGCCGTAGTCGGAACGGTAGAGACTCCGCACCCGACCGTCAACCAGTCCCAAGCATTCGTGCCGCTCGATGCGGCGCAATCAGCAGTCGGTGCCCCCGGCAGGGCGACTTCGATACACGTCCGGGCCCGGGCGGCAGCCCAAGTCGCATCTCAGCGCGACCTGAGCAGCCTCGCGAAGTCAATACCCATGCTCGCTTGCTGGGACCCCGGTTGGCACGTGAACACCTGGCAGGAGGCTGCATCGTTCCTGACCATCGGATCAACCAAGCGGACCTTTGCCATGATCCTCCTCGGGCTCGTGGTTGTCATCTCAGTCATCGGCGTGGTCAACTCGATTCTACTGTCCACATTGGAACGAGTGCGAGAGATCGGGATGCTCAAGGCCATGGGAATGGACGAGCGAGACATCACAGCCGTCTTCATCATGGAGGGAGGCGGCCTCGGCCTGCTAGGCTGCGCGTTGGGAACGGCCGCAGCCATCGCCGGCAATGCCTACTTCGTCAACGTTGGATTGAGCCTGCGCGCTTTCATTGGCGACATGGATCTGGACATAGGCTACCCAATCGCCGATCGCATGTACGGCGTGTGGAACTGGACGACAATGCTCTGGGCGATCGCAGTCGGATTGGCGGTGGCTCTGGCAGCGAGCTACTTCCCTGCCCGGCGGGCGGCACGGCTCGACCCTGCGGAAAGCCTGCGTCGACTGTAAGGCATGCAAGGGGGACGAAAAGGAGGTCGCAGCATAGGAATGAGCTATTTGGTCAGGATGGCATGGCGCAATCTTGGACGACATCGCGGCCGCACGGCGCTGAGCTTGCTCGCCATCGTCATGGGCGTATTCGTGGTAGTCATCGCCAAAGGAGTGATCGACGGCATGGTCGGCTCCTGGCTCACATACAGCATCAACCTCGACTCGGGCCACGTCCGGATCATCCAGCCCGAATACCGCCTCAAGGAAAGAACGCTCTCTCTGTCGTACCCAGTCGGCGACGACGAAACCCCAGCCAGCGTCATCATAGACAAGATCAGGAGCGTACCCGAAGTCCAGGTCGCCACCGGCAGAATCAGGTTCGGGATGATGCTAGCTGCCAGCGCAAGCGCGCGAGATCCCCAGGATGCCCAGGATGCCTATGATGCCCAGGAAATGGTGATGGGGATTGGAGTCGATTTCGCTGAAGAAGAGAAAGCAGTCCGCTTGAGCCAGTTCGTGCGAGGCCACGGCGCGGCAGGCGACACGGCGCGTGACGCAGGCAGGTTACCCAAACCCGGCGCCCGCGAAATCCTCCTAGGTCGCGACATCATGGCCACGCTCGGCGTCGAGGTAGGCGACCGGGTCAACGCGCTTTTCTCCACATCTTTCGGGTCACTCAGGATAGCCACGTTCCGCGTTTCCGGGAAGATAGAGAGCGGCCTGAGGATGCTTGACGAGTCGACCGCCTACATCCCGCTGGACGTGGCGATGGGGTTGCTCGATATGGAGGGATCTGTCACTGAGGTAGTTGTGTTCGGAAGAAGCGCCGAGCTTGCGTCGAAACTCCAGGCCCAGATCAGCGCGGCCTTGGCGAACATGGCCGGCGCGGGCGCGGGCGTATCGCTACGCGAACTCGCCATCGTGCCTTGGAACGAGCACAACGAGCTGATCGGCTTCGTCAGCCAGGCCAAGGCCATATACACTGTGATCTACATCTTCCTCGTGATCCTTGCATCGTTCGTGGTGTTCAACACCCAGCTCATGGTGGTTTCGGAGCGGACCCGCGAGATCGGCATGCTCTCAGCGCTCGGGCTGGCCCCGGAGTCGATACGCCGTCTCTTCACCATCGAAGGCGCCATACTCGCAGCAGCGGGCAGCGCGGGCGGCGCCCTGCTGGGGGCGCTCTTCAATCTGTGGTTCGGCAGAGTCGGAATCGACCTGACAGGTATAACCCAGGCAATGAGCAGTGAGATACTGATCACTCCCCGGCTCTACCCTACAACTGATCTCCGGGTTCTCGTCTACTCATTCGTGTTGGGCGTAGCGGTCACCATGGCTGCTGTGTACATCCCGGCCAGGGCCGCAGGAGCGCTGAAGCCCACAGAAGCTCTGCGCATCGTGTGACCGCCCAGTCCAGTGAGGAGGGGATCGACCTTGCGAGAACCGTACATCGACGAACAGAAGAGACAACGAGTCATACGGGCCAGCATCGAGGAGTTCGCCAAGGGCTATGAGGCGGCGTCCACCAACGAGATCGTCAGGAAAGCCGGGATCTCCAAGGGACTGCTCTTCCACTACTTCGGCAGCAAGAAGAACTTGTACATGAGCGTGTTCAGAGACTCAGCGGAACAGACTGCGCAGGCATTGCTCTCGCGCGTAGGCGAACTGCCCGGAGATGTGGTCGAGCGCATGATCAAGCTTGCCCTGACTAAACTGGAGCTATACCGGGAGGATCCGGATACCTGGCTCTTTCTCGCAGATGCCGTCTCTAATCCTCCGAGCGAGCTGAAGCGGGAGATACGGTCGGCGCAGGCCGAGCTGACCCGAGCCAGCATGAAGCAGTTCCTCACGGGCCTGGACTTCGCTCAGTTGCGCCCGGATGTGGAGCCGGCTCAACTCCTCAAGTTCGTCCAGCTTGTGCTGAAGGGCCTGGAGCAGGAGTACCTGGGCAGAAGCGACCTCGCCTCCCTCGACTGGGACCAGGTCATGAAGGAATTCATGGTCTACATTGAGCTGCTGAGGACGGGAATAGGCTCGCAGCGCAAGCCAGATCGCGATCCACACGTGAGATAGTGATTGTCATGGCTTCGGCATGACACTGCAGGAATCTGTTCGCTCATTACCGAAGTTAGCCCAGGCGCTATTTCCCATCGTCGCACGCGCGCGAAAGTACACAGGCGCCGAGGTGGTTCCGCATGAGAACGTGCGGCATTCTCCTTCGCCCATCAAAGCCGAAACCGTCCCGGGCGGCAGCGGCCTGGCTGAGGTTGGCCGCTATGTGTATCGGGCTTGCGCTGCTCACCGGCTCTGCCTGTGCAACCGCCTCGCTCTCGCTCGAGTCGGCATCGCGCCTCCTTGTAATAGCCCCTCATCCGGATGACGAGACTCTGGGAGCAGGAGGGCTGATCTGCGCAGCCTGCCAGCGAGGCGCACAGGCGAAGGTAGTATTCATGACCATGGGCGACGGATCCGCCGCTGCGGCAGGCATGCTGTTCGGCACGGCGCGACCTTCGCCCGATCATATGGTGGCTCTTGGGCGCCGCCGCCGCAACGAGGCCATCGCTGCACTGGGTGTTTTGGGCGTGAATGAAGATGACATTGTGTTTCTGGGCTACCCTGATGACGGGCTTGCCGATATCGTGTGCAACCGGCACTGGGGACCGGACGACCTGTACACATCCAAACGCACAGGTCATGCCTCCAGCCCATATGAGTCCACATTCACAGCGGACGCAGAGTACTGCGTCTCAAGGATAGTAGACGACCTTGCGGTAATACTAGTCGACTACATGCCAGACCTGGTACTCGTTCCCCACGCCAACGACATGCACGGCGATCACTGGGCCACCTATGCTCTCGCCATGTACACAATCGAGCGGCTGAACTACATTGAGTTCACCGGCGCGAACGTGCTCTCCTACATCGTACACGCCGGCCCTAACTGGCCCGAGCCATGGGGGTACCGGCCCGATCTGCCACTGGACCCGCCCAGAGGGCGCGATTCACCGTCGACTGTGTGGATACGCGCTGAGTTGACCGAGGACGCAATTGCCGCGAAGCTCAGGGCGCTCGACAAGTATGAGAGCCAGGTAGCCAGCATGTCCGCCTTCCTGAAGAGCTTCATCAGACGCAACGAGCTGTTCTGTTCAGTACCAGTGCTCGACCTGTCGTCGCACCAGGAGTTCGGGCGGACACACAGCAATGGCGCCTACGAGGCTCGGCCCGATCCGCGCCCATTCCGGGTTCTTCCGCCGAGCGGCGAGATCAGATCCGTTGTGGCCAATCGAACCGATGACGGTGTCGTCGTCACTGCAACCCTCGCGTGGCGACCCAGTCCCTCCGTAACATACCGTCTTCAGATAGTGTCATGCGTCCCAACCCCAGAATTATCTGGGCTGCTGTGCGGACAGCAGCTACGCCCGCCAGCCAAGGAGCTGACCTACGAGACTACCCCGTCAACTGGATGGCGCCGACCCTGGGAAGCGGCGTTCGTGATCCCGCCACACGACCTGGAATCCCTAGGGGCCAAAGCGCTGATCGAGGTCGTTACCCTTCGCCGCGGGTTGGTAGTTGACCGTTCGGGATGGATCCTGTTGCGTCTATGTCTGCGCCAAAGGGTTTCTGGCTGCGGCGTCGAAGAATTATCAGCTATTCTTGGCTTGGTAGCCGCATAGCGCTCTCAGTAGTGGAGGTGCTTCATTTGCCAGCAAGCATCCGCGCATTCGTTCACGACCGTGTGGAACCAGGTGCTTGCAGAAGAGCGCGACACCCCGAGGCGCCGCAGGGCATGGCAGGCCTCCAAGCAGATCGGACGGGAAGCAGCTCCAAAGGTAGTCGAGCTAGTCGAGGCGCGTAACCGGGCCGCTAGACGCATGGGGTATCGCGACTACTACGCAATGTCGCTTGCCCACGATGAGCTGGACGAGACGTGGCTGTCTGCACTTAGCAACTTACTAGCTGCAAAGACCGATGCCCTGTTCGCATCGGAGAAGGCCCGCCTGGACAGAGCGCTCGCCGCGAAGTTCGGCATCCAGCCCACCGAAGTAGGCCCCTGGCATTACTCAGACCCATTCTTCCAGCGCGCTCCGGCTGACGACAGTGCCGATCTGGATCCCATCTTCCGCTGGTGCCTGGTGATGGTCAGCTTCGAACGCGCCCTCTACGAAAACCCGCGTTGCGACCTGATCGACGTGGTGCTCAAGCCGGGGGCGAAGTGGCACTGGAACGAGATGATCCAAAGAGCCACCGGCAGCCGCCTAAGCGAACAGTCTTTCGTCAGAGCCATAGAAGCACTGAAGGAGTGAATGCAACTGATGACCGTGGCCCCGGGTTACATCATCCGCTCTCTTGGAGACGGCCTGGAGCTCCTGGAGCGCTGCTACGAATCGGGGCTGGGGCTTCATGAAGGCGACATCAAGACCGCCGCGACCTGGATCTCGTGGCCATCGCACCCGCGTCCTGTATATCTTTACCGACTTGTCCTGATTTCTACCTCGCCTAGCTGGACTATCCTAACGTCCGACCGCACAACAGTCTTGCATACGTAAGTCTTCGTCATGCCGATGGCTAGCAGCGTTACAGCCTGCGGCGTCACAGCGCGAGGAGCCTCCGCGATCTGAAAAGGCATCACCAGAGCGCATACGATGAGCAACGCCACCATGGATCCCGCCAGCCTCGCAACGGGCGGATCCTGCACATGTCTCAACCCCATCAGTCGCCTGCGCATCAGTTTGGCAGACGCCCCTGCAGAGGCCGATGCTACTGTCCAGGTCGGTCCAGCTGTGCGGCACGGCCTGACCATGGTGAGGAGAAGTTTCCCATATGGTGCAAGCCCAGCGCCGGTGGCACCTACAGCCATCTCGTCGCAGGCCATCTCCTGCGCAATCCCAAGCTCCCGACCAGCCGCCCATGTCAGAGGGTTGACGGCAAAGAGCACTTTGGCCGCCGCGGGAAGCCAGTTCCAGGTCAGGTCTCTCCTCTTGACGTGGGCCAACTCGTGTGCAAGCGCTAGTCGCAGATCCTCACGACGCCCCGGAGTTAGCAGATCCGGAGGAACGACCACAACGTGCCCTCTCGATAGTCGCAGAATCATCGGAACAGACGCCCAGTCGGCGACAGCCACGTCCGGCCGCTCGCAGATACCCATTTCGCGGCACAGCTCGGCCATGACGACATTCAGTTCCCTATCGCGCACCGGCACACAACGCGCCACCATCGAACGGGATCTTCCCAGCCCAACCAGGATGCTGACCATGCCCGCCGCGGTTCCCGCGATCCAGAGGGCCATCACGGGCCGACTCAAGCGAATCAACAGCGTTGCGCGAGTAGGCAGATCTCTGGCGAAGCCGTCAGACACGATATGCGCCAAGACCGTTCTGGCGCGCGGCAGCAGAGCGAGATCGATCTGAGGAACCGCGAACAACTGCAGAAGCGGTTTGGCGAGCCCAAGCCGCCACAGCCAACATCGTACGCCGGCCGGAATGCGTGGGAAGACGCTGCATAGAATCCACACCACCGCCAGAGCCACGCTTCCCTGCCACAATGCGCTCCACATGCAGCTAGCCCACCTCTGCGGTATGACCACGAGCAGTAGATCGTACAAGTCGGCGCTCATTTCCTGCCCTTGCCCCCTCCCTCCCGCGACTCGAGCTCCTCCACAAGGCGCTTGAGGTCTTCCAGTTCCTCTGGGCTCATCTCAGCGTCCTCTGTGAGGTACGCCATGAAAGGCGAGAGCGTCCCCCCAAGAGTCTTTTCGACGAAACCGCGGACCACTCCGCGCATGAGCTCCGACCGGGAGAGACAGGGAGAATACTCGTTTGCCACGCCCGCGTCAGACCTAGTGAGATATCCTTTTGCCCTGAGCCTTTCCATCATGGTCAGGATCGTAGTCCGGGCAAGGCCGCGATCCTTGCCATAGCTCTCGACCGCTTCGCGCACGGTAATCGGTGCATGCTCGGTAATGAAGCGCAGCAGTTCCAGTTCTTGATCACCCAAAGGAGGCATCTTCATCCCTGCCATACCTCCATCTCAACCGTCTCGTCGTGACAGAACGCACGCACGACATGTAACTATACCTGTAGTCAGTATACGAATCCTGTGAGAGGATGTCAACGCGTCGTGGGCTGCATCGTCGTGGGTTTCGTTGTGGACTTCGCTGTGTTTCTGGCGCGCAGTGCCTCAAACCCGTAGTCGAGAAGACGCGCGCATCCCGTGGTCCGTGCTTCGTCGCTGCCTGCATGCATGATCACGGCGACAAGACGAACGCCGTCCTCGCTCGCAGTCGCTACTAGGTGGTAGCCAGCCGCCTTGGTGTGGCCAGTCTTCAGCCCATCGCATCTGGGGTACGTTCCAAGTAGCGGGTTCGTGTTGTACATGATGAACAACGGACGGCTTCGGAACACCTTGCTCCGGGTGCGACTCCACTCCAGAATAGTCTGATGGCCGAGGGCCTCGCGTGCGAGGCGGGCCATGTCAGAGGCTGTCGTGAATCCATCGCCGTCATCTTGCTCCGCAGGAAGACCTGTGGCATTCACGATGTGCGTGTTCCCCATCCCCAGTTCGCTGGCTCTGTTCATCATCCGCGCGACGAACTGCCTCTCGCTCCCGGCAAGGTGCTCGGCCACGGCAACCGCAGAATCATTTGCCGATGCTATCATCACCGACTCCAGAAGCTGCCCCAATGTGTACCGTTCCCCTGCTCCCAGCCACACTTGCGATCCTCCCATAGACGCCGCATGCTCGCTCACCGTAACGCTATCAACCATGCTCGCCTGGCCACGCTCCACTGCTTCCACTGCCAGGAGGACAGTCATCAGCTTGGTGAGGCTCGCAGGAGGGATTCGCCGTTCCGCGTAGTGCTCGTACAACGTCTCTCCAGATTCGGCCTCCACTACTATGGCTGACACGGCAGCGCCCAGGCCGATGTCCGACCGCATCGGACCACGTATGCGCCACACTGCCCCAACGAGCGCCACAATGGCAATCACTGCCAGTGCAACTGCGGCTGCGACTGTGACCGTGACCCTGCCTCTGCACCTACGTCCGGATCTACGTCCCCTTCCGCGCCTCAGCATCTCCGCCAACTCCCAGAAGACCGCCGAAGAGTGACAGCGCCGCCCCGAACTGGGACGTAACGCGCCGGGCGGACTATACCGATTGGTGTCTGTTCGCATGATTGTCCGAGGGGATTGTCGGCAAGAGCCTCGGCGAGAAACGCGCGCTCAGGGCATCCTGCCGAGACTCCCAGCACCGCAACACCCAGGTCGTTTGCATCGACCACCGCGACCGGCACTCCCGTCGCCTCACTAATGGACTGCGCCACATCGTTGGGCTTCGACGGGCCGAGGATCGCGTAGCGGTTGTAGGGCGGAAGAGTATAGTCGCACGGTCCATCGATTGCGGCAACATCGGCACCGCATACCCGGTAGAACACCCCCCGGGCTCCGAAAACCTTGGCAACCCCTGCCACGGCGGCGGCAGCCACGACCCGAAGCGGGCCCGCTTCCCTGATGGCTAGCTCCATCGTCCACGGACTCCCGAGCCCGATTCCATGAGGCGACTTGTACACGAACTCGGCCAGAACACGAGCAAGCCATGAAGGCTTGATCTGACCGATCGGGTAGGCTCTCTGCTGAGCAATCGATACTACCTTCTCGCTTATCACCAGCATGTCCTCAGAGTGCAGCAGAGGCCCTGCGTATCTCTGAACCACGTCGACGATATCGTCTGCTGCTGTAATAACGTGAGTCTTGATTGGAATGCGCGCGTAAGCGCGCCCGCCGACTTCCACAGCCAGTCTCTTCCCGCAATTGACCCGCAACTCTCTCGTTCTGCCCATCCCCGTACTCCCCCGCCCCCGCGCAACCTGCAGCTGTTGTGCCTACTGCTGTAGTCAAGTCTAGCATAGACTAATCTTGTAGTCAACAAGGCATTCGAGGAGGTGCGGCGCCCGGCGACTAGACGCTGTGGAGATGGCAGGCCGATGAATGCCCCTCGCCCACTTCCGCCGCCTCGGGCTTGACCCTGCGGCAGATCTCGAGGCGATGCGGGCATCTGGGATGGAATGGACAACCTGTGGGAGGATTGATCGGGCTGGGCGGTTCTCCCTCCAGCTTGACTTGGCCGAGCTTTCGGTCTTTCGGGTTCCAGCTGGGGATGGCCGACATCAGCGCCTGGGTGTAAGGGTGAGCCGGATGGTCAAAAAGCTCTGTGGCCGGCGCTGACTCCACGACATTTCCGAGGTACATGACCATGATCCTGTCGCTCATGTGATGCACCACGTCAAGGTTATGTGAGATGAAGATGAGCGACATGTTGGTATCGCGCTGTATGTCTTTGAGCAAATTGATGATCTGGCTCTGAACCGATACGTCCAGTGCTGAAGTGGGCTCGTCGCATATCAAGAGCCTCGGATTGACCGAAATCGAACGGGCTATGGCGATTCTCTGCCGCTGGCCGCCGGAGAACTCGTGCGGGTATCTCTGGGCGTATTCGGGGTACAGTCCCACCTTCATCAGCAACTCCGCGATGCGCTCATCCATCATCTTCCTGCTGGCGAACAGCCTGTGAGTCTCGAGAGGTTCGCGTATAGTGTCCCGAATCGTCATCCTCGGGTCGAGGGAGTCGAAGGGGTTCTGGAATATCATCTGAACGTCTTTTCTGAATGTTGGCTCGACTCTTCGGTCGATGTTCCTGGAAACGTCATGGATCTCGCCGCTCGGATCGCAATATGTGATGCTGCCGACCGTGGGCTCATAGATCTTGACCATCGTCCTCCCAAGAGTGCTCTTGCCGCAGCCGGACTCGCCCACGATCCCAATCGTCTCGCCCTGGCTGATATCCATGTTGACATTCTCCAGTGCCCTCACCCAGCCGCTCACCTGCAAGAACACCCCCGACCTTATCGGGAAGTACTTCTTGAGGTTCCTGATAGACAGGATCTTCATCTACCCTCACCCTCCTCAAACAGCCAGCAGGCCACAGTGTGATCCGGCGCCGGCTCAAACCCAGGAGGTCGGGCTGCCTTGCATTTCTCCATGGCCTTCGGGCACCTGGGATGAAACCTGCAGCCTTCCGGAAACTCGTAGGCTCTCGGAACGTAGCCCTCAATGTACGGCAAGTCCTGTCCCTTGTACTCTCGCCTCACGCGCGAAGTCAGAAGCCCGGACGTATATGGATGGAGAGGGTTGTCAAACAGCTCTACGACTGACGCCTTCTCCACGATCTTGCCCGCGTACATCACGTGTACCCTGTCGGCTATCTCGGCCACTGTGCCAAGGTCGTGGGTGATGAAGATGATAGAGCCGCGGTAGCTGCTCTGCAGATTCTGCATGAGGTTGAGAACCTGCGCCTGAATCGTGACATCCAGCGCGGTCGTAGGCTCGTCGGCGATGATTATGTCAGGACTGGTTATGAGCGCCATGGCTATCATGATCCGCTGAAGCATGCCGCCGCTCATCTCGTGGGGGTACTCGTCGTATCGCTTTTCGGGTTCCGGTATATGAATCGACTTCAGGGTGTCGATGATCCTCTCCCTGGCTTCGCTCTCCTCCCACGGCATGTGTGCCTTCGCGACTTCCATCAGCTGTTGGCCAACTGTGTAGAGGGGGTCAAAGGCCGACATCGGCTCCTGAAAGATCATGCTGATCTGCTTGCCTCTGACCTGTCGGTATTCCCTCTCGGGCAGCCCGATCAGGTCTTGCCCGCCAAAGACTATCCTCCCCGCGACCTTCGCAGGCGGCGCTTTGATGAGGCCAAGTATGGAATGGGCTGTAACACTCTTCCCACACCCTGACTCGCCAACCAGCGCCAGAACCTCACCCCGGTCGAGGTGAAAGCTCACATCGTCCACTGCACGTACGATGCCTTCGGGAGTCCCGAAGTAGGTCTTCAGGTTAAGCACGGTAAGAATCCGCTCGCTGTCCGTCATACCTTATCAACCGTCCTGTAGGGATCTACCGCGTCCCTCAGCGCATCGCCGACGAAGTTGTACGAGAGCACGGCAATCATGATGAATATCCCGGGTATCATCAGCCACGGATGCGACTCAAGCTCACTCAGAGACTGGGCCTGTTTCAGCAGAAGCCCCCAGCTAGTCATAGGTTCCTTGATGCCCAGCCCTAGGAAGCTGATGGCGCTCTCGCCGAGGATCATCCCGGGGATAGACAGGGTCGACACAACGACAAGGTAACTCAGGGTGTTCGGTATCAAGTGCCTCGTGATGATCTTCATGCTCGGAACGCCTGTAACTCGGGCCGCCAGGACGAATTCCTTCTCTCGCAGGCTGAGCGCCATCCCCCGCATGACCCTGGCCACCCCCATCCAGCCGATGAGCGAAAGCACTGTAACGATTCCAAAATACACCCAGGTGCTGGGCCAGCTTGGGGGAAGTGTCACGGCTAGGGCCAGCCACAGGGGGATCCTCGGAAATGACCTGAGCAACTCGATGAACCGCTGGATCAGTACATCGACCCAGCCCCCGTAGTAGCCGGAAAGCGAACCTACGATGGCCCCAATGAAAACGCTCAAAAAGGTGCCGAGCAACCCCACGGTCATCGACACTTGTCCTCCGACCACCACCCTGGAGAACAGATCGCGACCAAATCTGTCGGCGCCGAACAAGAGCAACATCGCCCTGTCAGGCAACTCCTCGACCCCGAACAGATGTAGGTTTGTCTTGAGTAAGCCCCAGACTTTGTACTCCTCTCCCCGAACGAAGAGCTTGATAGGCACCACACTGCTTGTGTCCTCAGCGAAGACCACCTGGTAGGTGACTGGATCTCTGCTCTTCTTCATCGCACAGATGAACGGGCCGCGCCACTTGCCATTCTCGTCGACGAACCTGATCTTCGAGGACGGCGCATAGACGAAGTTCCGGTGGCTTTGGGTGAAATCGTAGGGCGCTATGAAGCCGGCGAAGAGTATCACCAGATACAGCACTGCCAACACAACCAGGCCGAACACGCCCAGCTTGTGCTTGCGGAAGCTCCTTATGATCCTCGCCGTAGTTCCTTCCATTTGGGCCACTCCTAGCTCATTCGGATTCTCGGATCGAGAAAGGCTAGTGCTATGTCGGCAAGCAGATTCCCGATCTGGGTAATGAGTGCGATGAACATCAAGAAGGACATGACCAGGTATTGATCGTGGTTGAGCAGAGCGTTATAGAAGAACGGCCCCATCGTCGGAAGGTTCAGCACGATGGCCGTGATTATCGTCCCGCTGAATACGTTGGGCAGTTCAGCCCCGGCGATGCTCACCATGGGGTTGAGGGCGTTCTTGATGGCATGTCGCCTCACAGTCTTTTCGTCGAGACCGTGGGCCCGAAGAGAGGTGATGAACGGCGACCCGACGATGTCGAGCATGTTGCCTCTCATCACCCTCATCAAGCCCGCAACCCCGCTGATGCCCACCACCACAAGCGGCATCCACAGATGCTTGAGCAAGTCTGTGAGCTTGGCAAGACTCCAGGGGGCGCCGATGAACCTGGTGGAGAAGAGCCCGCCGATGGAGGTCGAGCCCATCCGGAGCATGAAGTACATCAGTATGAGAGCCAGAAAGAAGTCGGGGATGGATATCCCGAGAAATCCGACGACCGTCATGGCGTAGTCGGCAGGCGAATACGGATGCAGAGCCGAGTATATGCCCATTGGCACAGCCAGGATCCACTGAAACACGATGGTAGCCAGAGCGATGAACACCGTCCAGCCCATCCGCTCGAAGATCAGTTCGCCGACCGGGCGTTCGTATGCGAAGGAGTAACCGAAGTCCCATTTGGTGATTATGTTCTTAATCCACATCATGTACCTGACGTAGGCTGGCCTGTCCAGGCCGAGCCGTTCCCGGAGCAGCCTGATCTGCTCCGGCGATATCCTGGGATTGTCTAGGTACTGACTGACGAAATCGCCTGGTTGGAGCTCGGTGATCCCGAAGCAGATCACCGATATCACGATCATCATGGGAATCATGATCAGCAGCCGTCTTGCGGTGAACGCCCACATCGATCCGTTCACTCCTTGGCGCAACTCACGCGTTCGCACGCAGTTTGGTGAAGACAGGGGGAAGCCCAGCGCCTCCCCCCTCCATGCCCCATTGCACCGTTACTTCCTGAAAGCCGTGTAAGTGGCGAAGTACACAATACCTTCCTTGTCCTGCGTCACGTTGCCCAGCGACTTGTTCGCGCCGGACAGGTTCATGCCCTTGCACACAAAGATCACAGGAACAACGTCGTGGTAGATCTCCTGCACTTCGTCGTAGATGGCCTTCCTCTTGGTCGGATCGGTTGTGATCGAGCCCAGGTCGAACAGCTCGTAGACTCTCTTCTCCCAGTCAAGCATGTTCGCGGAGATCGCGGCCAGCTTGTCGCGGTCGAGCGCAGAGTAGTGCCAGTAATACAGCTGCGTGCCCGGCTGCCATATCGCCTTCCTCAGTTCCAGGTCAGGCTGGTTGCCGAAGGCCCTGATTCCAGCTTCGAAGTTGCCTGCGCCGAACATCTGCCCAACGAGTGTGCTGTCGAGGATCTGCAGGTTGACCCGGATCCCGGCCTTCTCCAGATCCTCCTTGAACACCAGGGCGACGTCCTGGTAATCCTGCGGCGTACTCTGCACTGTCAGGGTGAACTCCACGTTCTTTCCGCTTGCGAACTCCCTGATGCCGTCGCCGTTCTTGTCTTTCAGCCCGAGCTTGTCGAGCATCGCCTTGGCCTTGGCCGGATCGTACGGCCTCATGATCTTCTCGATCTTCGGGTTGTAGAAGGCCTTGTTGGCCGGCAGCACCAGGCCCGCGCCTGGAATCGCCAGTCCGTTGTGGATCTCGTCAATTATGCGCTCCCTGTCGAGCAGGAACTCCATCGCCCGTCGGAACTCGGTATTCCTGAAGAGCTCCTTAAGCTGCTCATTGGTAACATCGTAGTTGAAGGCGATGTGCACCGGGCTCGGCGTCGGCTGCGTGGGCTGGGCCTTAAATATCGTGAAGGGCCCGCCCGCCAGTTCCTTCTGCTTCAGTGTTGGGAAGTCCGCGGCGCTGACGGCCATATAGTCGATCTCGCCCGCGATGAACTTGGCCAACCGCACCTCGGCGTCCTTCACGATCAAGTACTCAAGCTTGTCGAAGTAAGGCAGTTGGTTGCCGAACCTGTCGACGCGCCAGTAGTTGGGGTTCCTCTCCAGAACGACCTTCTGGTCCATCACATAGCTTGCGATCCTGTATGGACCGTTGGCGACAATATCCTTCGGAGAAACGTTGGTCAGCCAGAGCTCGTTGACTGAGTCCGGCCTATTCTTGTCGATCTTGCTCTCCAGCTTGTGCGCAGGGTATATGTACGCATGCGAGAGGTTCATATAGAACGGCCCAAACGGCGACGGCAGGACCGCCTTCACGGTCTTGTCGTTGACCTTAACCCATCTGACTTCTTTCTTCTGGCCATCGCGCGTGTCGAGGATCGTGAACCTGTCGACGGAGTTGCCCTTTGCAACCTTGTTCATGATGAAGCTTTCGAACGTGAAGATCACATCGTCAGCCGTGAACGGAACGCCGTCCGACCACTTCACGTCCCTGAGATGGAAGGTAACTTCCTTGCCGTCAGGCGATGTCTCCCACGATTCGGCCAGCCCTGGCCGGATAGCATTGGTGACCGGGTGCAACTCGACCAGACCGGTCATGGTTTGACCAATAACGGTGTAGGCGTTGTTATCAAGCGAACCGTAGAACAGGAACGATTGTGGAGAAGCCGTCAGTGCGAGGTAAAGCGTGCCTCCGCGGACAGGTTTCGTTGCAGGAGTGAGATCCTCCCCCTCAACGAAGGGCGCGGCCGTGGCCGAGACGGCCAGTAAGAGACAGAGAAGCACAGCCAACCCGAGACGCCTCATTAGGAACCCTCCTTGTCATTCGTATGTTCGCCCAGGCCCGAGTCTGCCTGCTGGCACTGATCACTACCAACGGTAAATTCGCTTTCTCCGGGCGCGAATCCTGCATGTACGGAAAACTTACTTCCGGCTTTCCGTTTGGGTGTCAGAAACTATTCCGATGTTTTCAGAGACAAATCGGAAGCGATCCTCGCGGCAGCGAGTGTTTGGGCTCAGATGGCGTCGGGAAGCTCGGTCTCGGGAACGGTCACGGCCACCCGCGGGCCGAACCCTGCAGTTCTACTTACAAGATGGTGGCCAACGACAGAAGATGGGGTATACACAACTGCCAGTACACGAAGCTCCTGCTCGAAGACTCCATTGGGGAGGCAATCAAGGAGGGACTCGGGCAGCAAGGAATGCGTTTCTAGCCATCAGGAAGACTCTACAAGAAGGAAGGTGATCATGTTGGCTGAGGCTATCAGAAGGTTCAGCGCCGAAGCAAGTTCATGGGCGCAGGCGCCGCAGGGGCCGCAAGCGCTGCAACGGCGGCCGTTCAGCCCGCCGTCGACAGAGTCACGCGATACGCGAGCATCGGCAACGACCGGGTCATACTGCTGATACCGGAGGACATCTGCCCTTCCCAGGAGATACAGCTGCTTCTGCTGGAAACCGCCACAGAGTCGCTGCGCTATGCTGAGGATTTCTTCGGTAGTTACCTGAGTCATCCCGTGGTGCACCTTTGGCTGAACGCGGGCGAAAAAACCGGATCAGTGGTCCCTCCGATGGGAGCATTCGCGATGGCGACCTGCAGGGTGACCGACGAGAGTGGATCAGTGCCCCGAACACCTGATGAGGTGCAACGGTACGCCTATCTCATGGTGCACGAATACTCGCACCTTCTCCACGCACTGCATATGCGCATGACGTACCCGTCCCTCCTCGAGGGATTCGCATCGCTGGCACCACAGCACGCGCGCCGCGATGGGCTGCGGGAGGCAATGGAACCCAAGGAAACCGACGAGCTAGCTGCCGGCGACGATCAGTGGGTGCTCCCGTCACACATCGCTGCAGCAAGTACCCTCAAAGCCGGCATCCTGCCGCCCGTTCGCCAGGCTCTCACTCAGGGGCGTAGCGCATTGGGCGTCTGGGATGAATGGATGCTCTACACAATAACCCCTTCGCTGCTAGGTTTCATAGACGAACAGTTCGGCCGGCCAACCCTGACCGACATCTTCAGGCACTGCCCCGAAGCCACAGGGCCTACCGGGCAAGTCGTGGAAGCCGGATCCGCATACGATGAGCTGTTCGATACGTTTGAACGCTACACAGGAATTCCCCTGGACGAACTTGAGGACCAATGGCATTGTCGATTGGCTGAGCTTGACGTCGACAATCGCTTGGTCGCGGCAGTGAAGCTCCTCAAGGACCTGGACAGAACGGAGATGACTTCGCTCATATGGGCCCTGCATACCCGCGGCAAGAAACTCGATCTCGAGTTCCTTGGGGCGTTCGCCGAGCTGCGAGCGGATATCCTGAAGTTCGGCTCCCTGTCAGCAGCCTCGCCAGACACCGGCATTGCGGCAGACGACACGGGACTATCCGAGGAGTTGCTTTCCGAACGAATCGACCGTCTGGTCGAATGGGCGCAGGAGCTGTGGCGAAGGGCATACAAGTAGCTGGGGGGGGCGGCTGCCATCTGTAGATTACCAGTACCAGGCCGGCGGACGGCTCTTGTCGGGTCGCCTGCCGGCATGCGCTCCCTGACGCAGGGCGAGTCCTCCGGGCAAGGTGTTCACTCTGTGAACAAGATGTGCATCCCTTCCAGCGATACGGGTAACGCATAGAGCTAGACCCGATGATGCGCCTAATGCCCAGCGTACGCCGCCAAAATGGCCCTGGCTTGCTCGGCCGTCTGTTCCGCTTCCGTCAGCATCGCCTGGATCAGGTCGGGGTTGTGGAACCCAGTGGAGTTTTCCGAAAACGCCCAGTCCCACCTGAACTGCGCTCGGCGGCACAACTTCTCGAGGTCAGCCCGTCCCGATTCACTCAGGCCATTTAGCCTGGCTGACTCCCTGGAAGCCTCAATGTCCTTGTATAGCTCAGCCAGCTGCCGCCCCATGGTTGCAGCAGCACCCGTAGCCTGCCCCACTTGAGCAACTGGACCGTTGGGCGCGCTCCTATTCGGACGATGACGTCCTGCGGAACGAGAGCGAGGGCAACCGCGACGTGAGCTAAGTAGTTCTCAACAAGTACCTTAGCCTAATCAAGCAGCTAGTGTCTGAACCC
>ENA-UOOH01000890-UOOH01000890.1-fermentation-metagenome-genome-assembly--contig:-NODE-890-length-31529-cov-362.053886_pt1 | contig 31529 bp, 14 predicted proteins | sample MGYA00245778_ERZ724025 | MGnify/ENA primary metagenome ERZ724025 (study PRJEB28704, sample SAMN03018313) | fermentation metagenome | biome: anthropogenic terrestrial biome; feature: soil...
TTGGAGGATTGCTTACCAAGTTAAATCAAATGTGCGAAAAAAACTTGACACTACCCAGACGGTTAGTGTAAAATTCAAAGAGGTACTAAAATTCTCATTATGTAAATAACCAAAAAAGATGCCCGCCTTCATAGTTTTCACGCGGAGTAATAAAAAGGATTACTTTCAATGATGAAGCCTCATAATATTTTGATAACCGTTTTGCTGACCATAACCCTTGCAGCCTGTAGCACGCCCACTGTGACAAAGACCTCTTCAAACCCGGCTGTGGAGGTCACGACGACCTCGTCTCTAGTTGAGACATCGATGTCTGGTATCGTAACCTTTGCTGATCCAGTGCTGGAAGCAATGATACGCAGCGCGATGGGCAAACCTGAAGGCGAAATCACCTTCGCGGAAGCCCAGGGCGTCACCCGCATGGATCTCACCGACTCTTTGCAGCGACAGCTCTCCGAATTCACCCCAATCACCAACCTCGACGGCTTGGAAGCCTTTACCAACCTCGAAAGCCTCGACCTGTCTCAAAACGCCGTGACCGACATCTCCCCTCTGGCCGGGCTCACCAAACTAACCGCCTTATCCCTGGCTGGCAATCCCGTCATGGATGTCGAACCTCTGGCCAAATTAACCAACCTTAAGCTCTTGATCCTTTCCAACTGCCAGGCGCAAGATTACAGCGCTCTCTCCCACCTGATCAATTTGCAGGTGCTGTGGCTCGACAATTCAACCATTTCAGATGTTTCCCCGCTGGTTTCGCTGACGAACCTCCAGACCCTTTACCTCGACAAAAGCAGCGTCGAAGACTTTTCATCCCTCGAAAACATCTACACCACCCTCGCCAACAAAGATTTCATCATTCCTACCACACTTAAAGACCTTGGATTCAACCTTGATCCCAACAATCACGAAGCTTACTTCGAAAGCGAGTTAGCCAATTTCACCGTCACCCATGACCAGTGGGGGCCGCCATCCAGGGAAGATAACCAGAATATCATCCGCATGACCCTGTACCTGAATGATGAATACATAACCTCTATCGGTTACTATGACGTACACAAGGTTTACCTCTGCCAAATGGATAAGGAAGGCCAGCCGCCCGTAAACTACCTCTACGACATCGCCACTGGCGAATATTCCATCGATGGGCAGGATCGGGCGAACTCAGAACAGATGATCCGTGCCGCCTTGGAAGTTGAAAATGGCGAAGATCCGCTGTATGCACCCATCCGCTTCTTTAATGAAACCATTCGGAACACCTTCAAAATGACCCCCGAAAAATTGTTCACATTGCCGTATGAACCACCGACCCTCAAGAGTCTGGGCTTTGTCCCAGACGAGACCCCCGGGATTTATATGTATGAGCAGCACGAAGGCATCTATACCAACATCCGCATCGACCACAACGAAAAAGAAAATAAGGAATATGATGTCGTATTTTTTCAACCGATTACTGACGTTTACCGCGTAAACTTGTTCTATCACACAACCGACAACAAACTTTTTGTTGGCGCCGACGATAATTACAACGGTGGGGCAAGTTTTTACTATTATCTGGATACCGGCGAACACATCGATGAATGGTGCAGCGATCCTGACATGACTGTGGAAGAATACTTCATCAAAGCTTACAACGATCCCGCGATCGAGGATGTTTACCAGCATTCCATGAATTTAATGGTGCAATACATTCGTGATACCTTTGGTATGACGATCGAGGAGCTGTATTCTCTGCCGACAGGTGAATAAGGATTAAAGGGTGTCAACGAGACCCGTAAGGCAAGATGACATTAGGTCAAGTACAAATGGGTAATCTTGAAAATTGATGACACTTGTTCGGTTCAGTTTCTGTCTTTCGAGTTCAAACAAACCTGGTTTTTGGGATTATTGTTAAATTCCTAAATTGTCAATTTTTGCATGTATAGAGTAAAATACAAAAGGGCAAAAAACCCCCATAATTTTATGAACAAAAAGGATGCCTATCTGTTCGCCCACCTTCACAATTTTCACTCAAAATAAATCAAGGATTACTTTCAATGATTAAACCTCATAATATTTTGATAACCGTTTTGCTGACCATAACCCTCGCAGCCTGTAGTACGCCCGCTGTGACAACGACCTCATCAAACCCGGCTGTGGAGGTCACGACGACCTCGACCCCAGTTGAGACATCAGCGCCCGTCGTCGTAACATTTGCTGATCCAGCGCTGGAAGCGATGATACGCGGCGCAATGGGCAAAACTGAAGGCGACATTACCCTGGCTGAGGCACAGGCGGTGACGAGGATGAATTTCAGCAATGAAATACAAAGCTACATTTCAGAAGAGACACCGATCAAGGATCTCAGCGGACTGGAGAACTTCATCAGCCTTGAAACCCTCGACCTCTCCTCTCATGCCGTCACCGACATATCCCCATTGCAGGAACTGACCAAACTGACCACCTTGTCGCTGGCTGGTAACCCCGTTGCGGATGTTTCGCCGCTTGCAGGGCTGACCAAGCTTAAGGTGCTGATGCTTTCAGGGAGCAAAGCGCAGGATTACAGCGTGCTCTCGAACCTGGTCAATTTACAAGTCCTCATGCTCGATAATTCGACCATCTCTGACCTCACTCCCCTGGCCGGGCTGACCAACCTGCGCCAGCTCCATCTAGCAAACTCAACCATAGAAGACCTGTACCCCCTCGAGACAATTTACCCAAACCTCGAAGACAAGGATTTCATCATTGCCACCACCCTGGCTGAACTAGGCTTTAGCAAGAGCTATGAAGATCACGAGGCAAAATTTTCCAACGAAAACCTGGATCTGTCCATCAACCATTCCTCCTGGGGACCTCCGCCCATGGAACAGAATGTTAACAGCGTACGGATTTCCTTGCCATTGGAGGATGGCTTTATTTTGAAAGCGACCTACCATCCCGAAATCGATGCCTACGCGTTTGGAATGGGCAGAGACGGTGCGTTGCTCATGGACTACGTTTACGACGTGTCCAGCGGCGATTTCACCTTTGGAGAAGTGGATCGCGCCAGTTCAGAGCAAGTGATACGCGCGGCCATGGATGTTCTGGATGGTGAAGACGCACTGCTCGCGCCTGTGCGCCTTTTTCACGATACGGTCAAAGATACCTTCGGCATGACCGCTGCCAAGTTGTATGCGCTGCCGTATTCGCCGCCGAATCTCATGAACCTGGGCTTCCACCCGGATGAAGCGAACGCGGTTTATTTATTCGAACAGCGTGGCGAAAGAGATGTAAACATGGAAGTCCACCGCCCCGAATGGGGTGAGAGGGAGCACGACGTTCGGTTTAATACGCCCTTAAGTGAAGGTTATCGCATTGTTGTCACCTGGCACGCTGCCGAAAGAAAATTCATAGCAAGTGCGGATGATGATTACCAGGGCGGAGCGAGTTTTGAATATTTCATCGATTCCGGCGAGTATATCGACATCTGGTGCAGCTACAAAGACAAGACCGTGGAAGAATACTTCATCAAAGCCTACAACGACCCCACCATCACGGATGTTTACCAGCACTCCATTGACCTGATGGTGCAATACGTCAGTGACACCTTTGGCATGACGATCGAAGAACTGTATTCTCTGCCGACAGGTGAATGAGGATTAAAGGGTGCCAACGAGACCCGTCAGGTAAGATGACGTTAGGTCAAGTACAAGTAGATAATCTGTAAAATTGATGACTATTGTTCGGTCCAATCGCTAACTTTCGAGCCTAAACTAATAATTTCTATCAAGTTCAAAAAACCTGGTTTTGGGCATCCTGTTAAAATAACTAAAGTTTCCTAAATCGTCAATTTTTTCCTAATTTGACGATTTAGGAAACAGTTTTTTTTATGATAATTGACTCACATCCATTTTTTGCAACGATTGACCTTTTGTGACAACGAAAAACTTGAATTACCTTAACAAATCGCACATGAACGATAGAACGAAAAGTTCGTGATTTTTGGACGTTCGTTCACTAATTCGCAACCATCGTCCTCCGGGTCGCGAAAAAACTACTACTTGACCCTGCCATAAAAAGTCGCTATCATACAACTAATAACTCGTAACCAAAGATCCTCCGGCCTCTTCAGAAGAGCGTCCCTCAGGCCAGGCTAAAATGCGGAGCCTGAGTGAAAAACGTTCCGAAACCAGGAAAATCTCTCATAACCCGGAGGTCAGTGGTTCGAATCCGCTCCCCGCTACTAACAAACCGGCCAACAGGTCGGTTTTTGTTTTAATCTTCCATCACAGGTTTCAATCTAAAGGGTTATAAACCAACAAGTCGGTAGTTCGAACCCCCAGAAGGGGGCGCTGTCCGCTCGCCGCTACTAACAAACCGGCCAACAGGTCGGTTTTTGTTTTAATCTTCCATCACAGTCTTCAATCTAAAGGGATATACCCCACAAGTAGGTGGTTCTAACCCCCAGAAGGGGGCAATGTCCGCTCCCCGCTACTAACAAACCGGCCAATAGGTCGGTTTTTGTTTTTTTATAGCTATTCTTGGCTTCAACACTCTTTTTTAGAGCATTCTCGTGCTATCCCTTAAAAAGCTATGCGATGTTTTTCCGATATTAGACTCCACCTTTTTCTTTTCACCATCACTTTCTAAACGTCACTTTAACCATTGGGTATAATCATGCCAGCACAACAATGGGTTGCCTATGAGTAACAAAACTTTTGATGACCAGATCATTCAGTTAGCTAAAACCACTAAAAAGCTTGATCCAGCCACATTCCAGGAAAGATTGGCGAGCCTCTCCTGCGCAGACCTGGTAAGACTCGAGGCTTATTACATTATTGATACTGCTTACAACTTTCTTGGCTTGAAAACGCTCTTTGACATTTCAGATTTTCCCTTTCAAACCGACCAGGAGCTTGAGGCTTGGATACTCAAATGCGTTGAGCTAGGCTTGCTGGATGTACAAGTTCACGATGAAGCGATTCACTACACGCATAAGGCACCACTTCAAGAACACTTTTTAAAAGCAGTACCCAAAAAATCCATCATCAAATATTTAAAACTAGGTGACAAACTTCAAGTTCACCTGCTTAGCGACCTTGCAAAACCCTTCGATTTAGAGCTGCCAGAGGATGAAGCAGAGCTAAGAAAAACGCTCATTTACCCTGATGGATTGTTGTCTTCGTTAGTTCACAATCCGCAACTGGGAGTCATTTCCAGCGTTGCCCTCAACATCGCCTTAAATTGGCAAAAAATCTTGTTTTCCCTGGGAGAATACGAAGAAGCTGCCCATATCATCAATGCCATATTCTCAACACTCGCCCGAACTGGCGAAAGAAAACTCTCTAAAGCCTTACTTTTTGAGGTTATGAACAAGACCACCGGCGTTACAAAACATGTTGCAAGTGCAAACTTGAGTGCTTTGTTAAAAGAAGAACGCGACTTGGACCTTTCCTTACAACTCTACAAGCTAGCTGCCAGGGGCCTTTATAAACACAAAGCCTATACCCAGTGGATAAAAACGCTTTCGGAAATAGCGACAATTTACAACTTTCAAAACCGTAAAATCGCTGCTGTTTTGCTTCTTGAATTTTGTGTGCTGATGAACCGATTGCGCAAACAAGCCCAGCTCAACGCCATCCCGCTTAGCAAGTTGGCATCGGTTTACCGCCAAATGTCCTTACCCCGCATCGCCATCAGGAAATCCAAAAAAGCTTGTGATCTTTTTAGAGCGCAACAAGACTTGGTAAACCTAGCAAAAACCTTACTCACCCACGGCAACAGCCTTAAAATGATCAATTCACTAAAACTTGCAGAAGAGGCATACCAAGAAGCTTTAGACATTTCGCGTCAGATCACTGATCCCAGTACAAGTGCCAGTGCCTTAAGCGGTTTGGCAATGGTCAAGCTTCGCAACTATAACCCTGAAGAAGCGAAACCCTTGCTTGATGAAGCCCTTTCCATCTGCGAACGCTTTGCCAGCCCACTGATCAGCGTTGAATATGAGAACATGGGACAGTATTATGAGTATGAAAAAAATTACCAAATGGCATTGGTCTGGTACAACAAAGCCTTAAAATCAGCCCAAGAGTACATGCCCGAAAACGTTGCTATTTGCGAGAAAGACATCCGTAGAGCTGAACAAAAACTTGAACAAAGCAGACAAAATCGCCTAAATCAGCTCAAGCGCAATTGATAACCCAAAGAACCTTCAAACTAACCCATACAGAATAGATTAAAAATTCTGCCATGGTTGCTTTTATTTACCTTCTTGCCTCATTTACACCTTTACCTCAAAGAGCTATTAAGCCTTAGTCATATTTTGAAGTGTATCTTGCGCGTTGGAAATACACTTCTTCTTTATAAAAAGCCGTATAGATACCAAACAGGTCTTCAGCGTTACTGCTTTGGTCCAAACCTGGAACTTCTTGCAGGGCATTGGAACCAGAAATCAGAATTTCTCCATTTGGCTGAACGCTGGCAGCGATGATGTATGTTTTGTCGTATTCGGGCATCACATCATCTTCAAAAAGCAAAATCGCGCTGTTGTCTTTCATAAGCCCGCCGGCTTTGGTTACCTGAATGTCATGATCGGTAGGTAGTGCACCTTTGATATTCTTGACCACGCTCATTTCATAGATGGTGTATGGCATCGAAATTTCTTTCCGACCTGTTGAAGTTTCCACAACCACCGAATTCCGATAATCGGTTTTAACCGTTTTGATGACTTTTGCAACAAAATAGTAATCTGCAAATCCAACAACTTCTCTGGGATTATCAGGGTCAATGACAGAATCAGCTTTTTGTCTGATGATAGGTAAAGAAGCCATGTCTTTTTTATTGTTTTGAATAAGCACGAAGGCTAACACGATTAATAAAAGGGTGCACAGAAAAATAATTGTTTTCGTAACTTTGTTTGCATTGATATTCTTCATCATTCCTCCGATAAATGTAGGTTAAAAATAACCATTTAACAAGTCGGTCAAGGACTAATTCGTCATAGAAAAAATGGCATTAGCTCATCAATACTGTTTTTTTGAGCGATTTCCAAAAATGCTTTTTTCATACAGCACATAAATGGGTCTATTCTTCAAAACGCCTATTTTTCTATCTCTTGTTAAGTAAACGATTCTTTATTGAAATATGTTCCTGCTTTTGGAAGCATTTTTCAAGAGTAGATCCCTTAGGGACCCATTTTCGAACCAATTTCTGTTTAAGGTGTTAAGTACTATGAGGTTATTATGAAACAAAATGTATGGTTTAAACACACATCTACTCCCACCCGATCTGAGAACGTGGTCCAAAAACAAGCGTTTAGCAAGGAGGCTTTTCGCGACTTGCTCGAGAACCTGGAGCAAGCTTTTTCCATCATCGAAAAAGAGTCCGCTTACTTCCTTGCCAGCCAGGCAACAGACAAGGAAAAAGTCATCGCCAGCGTACCTGCCTTTTGCCCAAGTCAGTTTGGTGACCCGGGTTTCACTCAAGACTACGGATGCCAGTTCCCGCTTTACGCCGGCGCGATGGCAGGTGGCATTTCCTCCACAACCATGGTTATCGCCATGGGTAAAGCTGGCTTCATAGGCTCCTTTGGCGCCGGTGGCATCCTGCCAGACCGCCTCGAAGCAGCCATTCTCGAGATCAAAACCGCCCTGCCCAATGGACCCTACCTCTTTAACCTGCTCAACAGCCCCTTTGAGCCCGCCATGGAAGAAAACACGGTGGCGCTTTATCTCAAACATGGCATCCAAGCCATCGAAGCTTCGGCATATCTCACCATCACACCCAGCCTGGTTTGGTATCGTGCCAGCGGACTTTCCCAAAATCCGGATGGCTCCATTCACATCGGCAACAAAGTCATTGCAAAAGTGTCCCGAAAAGAAGTTGCCAGCCGCTTTTTGCAACCCGCGCCAGCAGAAATCCTGAGCAAACTGCTTAGCACCGGCAAAATTAGCGCGGAACAAGCCGAACTCGCCCAAAAAGTGCCCATGGCGGATGACATCACCGCAGAAGCCGACTCTGGCGGCCACACCGATAACCGTCCACTGGTAAGCATTTTGCCAGCCATCATCGCCCTGCGGGACGCTTTTCAAACGCAATACCAATATAGCCAACCGGTTAGGATTGGCGCGGGTGGCGGCATTTCTACCCCCGAGTCTGCCTTTGCTGCCTTCAAAATGGGTGCCGCTTATGTGGTCACCGGCTCAGTAAACCAAGCCTGTGTGGAAGCCGGCGCCTCGGAACACACCCGCAAACTTTTGGCTCAAATGGACCTCACGGATGTTGCCATGGCACCCGCCAGCGATATGTTCGAGATGGGCACTAAAGTGCAAGTGCTCAAGCGTGGCACTATGTTTGCCATGCGCGGGCAAAAACTTTTTGACCTTTACAGCCGTTACAACAGTATTGAGGAAATCCCCCAAGAAGAGCGCGAAAAATTGGAGAAAACCACCTTCAAAATGACCCTCAACCAGGTGTGGGATGAATGTCTCAATTTCTTCAGACAACGCGATCCATCCCAAATCGAGCGCGCCGAAAAAGACCCTAAAGTGAAAATGGCGCTTATCTTCCGCTGGTATCTGGGGCTGGCTTCTCGGTGGAGCAGCGTTGGCACCCAAGGACGCGAAATGGACTACCAAATCTGGACCGGACCCTCAATGGGCGCGTTCAACGATTGGGTCAAAGGCAGCTATCTTGAAGACTACACGCAAAGACATTGCGCTGACATTGCCAGCCAGATACTAAAAGGCGCTGCAGTTTTGCAACGCCTGGATGTGCTAGAAGCGCATGGTTTGCGCTTTGAAAACGAGCTTAGGCTTTACAAGCCAAGCAAAGCGACGGCGATTCTTTAGACATTTCAACCTGAGCCAATTCCAGAGGCACAAATTCCAGCTTGCGCTGGCGATCCGCGCAAAGCGTCAAGACATAATTTCTGCGTGCCTGAAAAACCATCGAATAGTGCATCTCGTCCTGCCCATCCGTGCTAAAGGCGATATCATGCCAGATGCCCGAGTTGCTGTTTACCAAGTCCACATTTCCGATGGCAACTTTGCGTATGTCTAAATGCAAGCCTTTGCCAATCGCCTTCAAGTAGCTTTCTTTTGCGCTCCAAACAAGGTTTTGCGCCAGCGCGAGTTGATAGCCTTCAAAACTTGCCACCCAACGTGACTCATGTGGCGTAAAGAACAAGTCTGTCATCTGTGTGGTGCGCTCTTCCAACCTTTCAATGTCCACACCCACACGGGCGTTTGAATCGGGCGAAAAAGCAATAACAGCCGCCTTGCCAGAATGGCTTAATGAAAGCCTTCCAACACGTTTGCCATCCAAAACAATAAAAGGCATCCCGCTGGCTTCTTTGTGCACTTCAACTTCGCACATGCCCAAGTCACGTTCAACAAAAACCTTTGTCACCAGGCATTTTGCCAAAATCCGACTGGCGAGCCATTCTTCTCTGCGCTTTGGGATGGTCAGTTTGCGATAAGCGCGCTTTTCTTCTTCACTCAGCAGTTTGTCTGCATCTCTTTCGAATCGGTCAATATCTTCCTGACTAAAAGTACTATAGGTCCAGTAAATCATCTTAACTCCTTTTTTCGTTTACCATGTTTCTGATGGGTGCCAAAACTGATTCTTCGGCATCAACAGCTTGCTTAACAGTACGATAATCGTCAATTTCTACATAAAGGTTACCTTCCGCATCGATAACCCGCGCGGAATAACCCACTTCATCACCTCTAATCTGCGGTGTAATTTCTGAATAAAGGGGCAGTCCATTGATGGTGTTTTCGTAAACGGTTACCGCGCCAACAGACGCGGGCAAGGCAATCCGTCCACTTAAACCAGCCTCATAAAGTCCTACCGTTTGGAAGCATGATTCAATGAGCATCGGCGTAACCAGGTACGTGTTTTCCTCTGCCAGATTGTGTAACAATGCTGTATTAAGCGTCGCCACCACACCTTCTTCATTGGCTCCCGCACCACTCAAAATCTGAAAAGCCGGCCCATGGAAAAACAAACGGTAAATTTCCTGCGCGTCCAGCGTTTCGGTTACATGAACCGGTGCGGTTTGTTTACTGATACGCTCAGGTTTGCCCTCTTTCAAGATAACTCGTCCTGTAAAATGCAGGATGGACTTATCCTCACTGGGAATGCGCGGATTAAAGGACAACAAACGCACATCCATCTCAATGCCTCTTACGCTACGATAGGTATTGGCATGCCAGGTTGTGGTTCTGGATTTGCCTCCATAAAACTTGAATGGTGCCAGAAAGTGAATGTCTTCCAGTTTATCCAGGTTCAATTTGCCTTTAACGGAACTTAGTGTGTTGGCAATGTGCTTGGCAGCCCGGGTAAAGCCTTCAATACCCGCCACACCAGGCAAAACTGGTATGCCCCGAATTGCGTGGTCCCGCAGCCATTCCAACTGCGCCGGATCCAGCTTGGCTTCAAAAGTAATGCCCTCCTGGAATGGATTAAAGGCACTTAGATGGCTAAACATGGTGTGTTCGGGTCTGCCTTCGCGCAAACTTCTATCCGCCAGCTCAATGTTTACAGCATGATTTTTGTAACGGTTCCGCGCCATCATGCCCAGGTCACCAGCAACAAGCACCTCACCTTGAACGCCCGCCAAAAGCATATCACCCACCACAGGCGCGGCTTCATTTGGCGGCAGGGTTTGAATACCAGCGCGCTCCATCAATTGCGGGATGCTTCCGCGACTGGCCATGCCCACTTCCGCCCAAGGACCCCAGTCCAAAGACACAAAATGTGTGTCTGTAAACTGCGACGGCAAGGCGTAACTCAATTTGGCGAGCATATCGTTGGCCGCGCTGTAATCCACCTGCCCAGCGTTTCCAAAACGCCCGGCAATCGAACTGAACATCACCACACCTTTGGGAAGCCGTTGAGAGGCCTGGGATGCATGCAAAAGATTGAATAAGCCACGCACTTTTGGTGCAAAGGTTAGTTTCAGCTCGTCTGGGGTCTTGTTTTCAAGCCTTTGGCTCTTTTCAAAGCCGGCGGCATGCACCAGATAATCAATGCGATCGGTCAGCTTTGCTATTTCTGTCATTGCTTTTTCAACCGAGGCAAGGTCTGCCACATCACAGCTGATATAGCTTGCCTGACTGCCTTTTTTGGTAATGGCTGCCATCAGCTGATGAATTGCAGCCGATTTTTCGAGCTTGGCAATTTCCTTTTCAACCTCAACCGGTGTGGGTTTTTTAGCCATCTTTTGGCTGAGACTTTGCATCATTTCCAATCTCAGCGAGGCCTTATCATTTTGTAGCAATGCCAGCGTTTGCTGATCCAGATCTTGCAGTTGGGTGCGGCTAAGAAGAACGAATTTTCCACGCACACGGCTGGCAAGATCCATCAAAATAGGCTCGGCAATGCCACCGGTAGCGCCACTGATAACAAAAACGCTGCCTTCTTCAAAACTGTGTTGGCTGGCTTCATGTTCAAAATCTTTCAAACCATAACTAAAGCGCAATCCTTTTTCCCTGCCAACCTCAATGCTGGCGGGGTCATGCAGGGTTTCTTCCACCAAAGTGTCTGCGATAAAAGCGTTGCTGGCTTTACTTTCAAAATCAACAACTTTTGCCAAAACACGACGCTCTAAGCCAAAAGCCTTGGTAAAACCGCCATAGGCACCACCGGATGGGTTTTGTGCCTTAAAGAAGCCATGCTGCCCTCCCATGCGGGTTGCTGAAATCAAAAAGGCTTTGGCGGGCATGCTTTGTGCGACAGTCAAGAGGGTTTCCAGTCTTTGTGAAAGCTCATCTTGCCATTCTTGATGTTCCGCTGCCGCTATGGCAGGGTCTTCATCCAAGCCATAGAGATTGAAAACGCCTTGGAAATCCGGGCTCTTTAGCCATTCCTGAGTGGCGTCATCCAGCACATTTTGATTGAGCTGTTTCACCTCCACATCACGGCCTTTCAGCACCGAAGCTAGTTTTGAAGCTGCCTTGTGTTTTCCATTTAAGATGAGGACTTTTCCCTTGTCCAAAGTCTGCCCAGTCGATTCGGTGAGATCCAGGCGGGTAATCAAGCGGGGTTGCACGCTTCTCAAGCGGATAACGTGTGGCTGAGCCATCTCTTCTTGCTGAAGTGTTTCAACCATAGGCGTTTCAGTGGGTTCAGGCTCTTCAAGCTTTTGCTCAGGGGCAGCTTTCAGCGCTTCTTCCACAAAACCGACCACTTTTCGCAGGGTGTTGTAAGACGCCAATTGCAAATCTTCCTGGCGGGGAATGTCAAACTGTTCGCGCACTTGGGCAAAGAGTTCGGCTTGTTTCACCGTATCAATGCCTAAATCGGCTTCAAGGTCCAAATCCGGGTCCAGCATCTCAACCGGATAGCCGGTTTTCTCAGCAACCGCGGCGAGCACATAGTCATTAATCGCTTTGTTGTCCACTTCACTTTGGCTACTTGATACCGGTTCGTCTTGTAAAACTTCTTCGCCAACAGGGCTTTCCACGCCAGCTGATGTGTTTTCATGAACAAAAGCAAAAACTTTTTTCAAGGTGTTATAGCTCGCCAGTTGCAAATCTTCCTGACGTGGTATTTGGTAATGCTCGCGGATGGTAGCGAAAAGTTCAGCCTGTTTAACCGTATCGATGCCCAAATCAGCTTCTAGGTCCAAATCCGGGTCCAACATTTCAACCGGGTAGCCGGTTTTTTCAGCAACCAATGCTAAAACGAAAGCTTCCACCTCGACATCAGCCACGACATTTGTTTCAAGCCTTGGCGCAGATGTGGCGACTTCCATTGGCACCGCTGTTGGCTGAACTTTTTCTTCAATAAGCGGTTCAACAACAGGCTGTTCCTGCTTCACCTCCTTCGCCCAAAGCCTGGGCAACATACCAAAATGCCAATCACTTTCTTTTCTGGAACTTTCAGGAACACCTTTATCCCGGATACGCAGGGTGCGTTTCACCACTTCAATCTCCGGCTTAGCATAACCCGATACAGCAGCCAGCCACTGGTCATGGACTTGCGTTTGGACGCGTTGGCTGGATTGAGCCACTTTGCCCAGGAAAAGCATTGCCAATTGTGAACCGAAACCAGCACCCAAGCGCAGGGCAAAATTGGGCTTGTAAGCGCCACCCTTGGAAAGGTTAAGATCGCCCAGGTCTGGGTCAGGCTGAAAATCCTCATCGATGTGGGCAATCGGAGGCACAATGCCGGTTTCAAGCGCTTTAACTGCAACAACATCCTCCACGCCAACGCCCATGGTATGCCCGGTAAAGCCTTTAGTGTTTGCAATAATCACCTTGTTGGCTTGGGCACCAAAAACCTGACGCAAAGCATAAATTTCAGCGCTCGCGCTACCGCCTCTTGCCGGCGTGTAGGTTTCATGTGACATAAACATTGTTTTGTTGGCAATCGCGTCGCGTTTGAGTCCAAATCGATTCTCAACTGTGTTCAGCAAGGTATCCATCACATGACTAACGTGCTCGATATCAATGCGCGTGCCATGAAAAGCGCTGTTGGTAATTTGGCTGGCAAGAATTTCGGCAATGGGTTCAATGCCACGTTCAACCGCCCCATCCATTGCTTCAACCACCAATGCGGCAGCTCCCATACCCATAATCATGCCGTTGCGGCGTTTATCAAAAGGCAAAACCGCCTGGCGCAAGTCACTTTGGGTGCTAGCAGCGCCACTGGCAAACAAGCCAGTGCCAATCCAACCTGCCAGGTTTTCATCGGTTACTTCGTCGCCGGCAACTACAATCACGCGGCGCGCTCTGCCAGTGCGAATCCAGTCTTCCGCCAGCCCAATCGCTTGGGTGGTCGTAGCACAGGCAGCGTTCACGCTGGTGTTGGGTCCGCGCGCGCCAATCGACTCAGCAAATTGCGAATGCCCCATTGAAAGAATCTGGAAAATAAAGCGACGGTCAAAGGTGTAATCCAGGTCCTTTAGCTCTTGTCGGTGTTTGGCGAGCTCAGCCTCAAGCTTGTCACGCAGTTTTTGATCATCAGACGACAAATCAGCCAATAAATCCTCAAGCGTCTGGATTTTTTCCGTCAATGCTTGTGAACGATAGTAGCGTTGGGTTTCTTTTGCCATATTGTTTAAGCCAGGAAAAGCCGAGGCAAAAATAACGCCGGTTTCTTCTTGCATCGATTGAGGCAATTTCCAGCCGTTTGGCAAAAAGCTGCCCGTAGAAGTTTGGCGGTACGCCATCACCAAAGGAATGCCAGCATCGCGCAAAGCCTCCAGACCTGCGGCAATAGCCAATTGCGTGCTTAGATCATAGCTCTCTACCCGTTCTGTCGAAATGCCAAATTCCTCGGTGAGGTCAAAGCTGCCCCGTTGTCCGGCAAAGCTGATGGTTTGCTCCAGATCCGTGATCTTTTGCATCTCCGCGCTGCCATTGCTTTTTTCTAAACGGACCACGTTGTGATTCAAAATATCTTTGCGTCGGTTGGTGGGCAAGGCATCAATGCGCATATCGCCTTTTAAAATGCTGGCAACATTATCATCTTCAAACACCTTGTGTGACTTGCCCGGTAAGCCAAGCCCAACACCACTAATCACCACAGAGCCACTGAGCCTCACTTCGGCTTCAGAACTCTGAACCACAGATGCCGGCATAGCACCCGAAACCAATTCTTGGACATCTTTTTGCAAAGCTTCTTCTTGCTTTGGTTTAATGCCAGCCGCAAGCATGCCGCAAATGGCTTCGTTAAAACTCACCACACTGTTTTTGCGGGGATGGTTCGTAGCCAGGGTGATAATGCCCTCTTTGTCTTTCAGGTTATCGTTAGCTAAGGCGTTTAAAACCCGCTTGGGACCAACTTCAACAAAAACCCGCGAGCCAAGCTCATAAAGCTTTTGCATGCTGCGCACAAATTGCACCGGTGATGCAACTTGCCTGGAGAGCAGGTCAATTATTTCTTCACGTCCATGAGGATAAATCTCCGCATCAACGTTGGCGATGATAGGAATTTGAGGCGCATTTATGGTCATGCTTTCAATCGTTTTGCGTAGTGGCACACTGGCAGGCGCGATAATTTTGGTGTGAAAAGCATGCGATACAGGAATCTTAACGGCTTGGTATCCAGCATCAGTGAAGCGCTGGATGGCTTCGTCCACGCCAGCCGTTGTACCACCCAAAACCGATTGCATAGGACTGTTGGCATTGGCAATCACCACATAATCGGAGCAAGCTTTGATGATCGTCTCAACTTCCGCCAAGGGTGCTTGCACAGCCGCCATACAGCCTTTGTCTTCAAGTTGAAGACTCGACATTTCGCGACCACGAGCAGCCACAACTTTGAGCGCGGAACCAAAGTCCATCACGCCAGATGCCACCAAAGCGGCATATTCGCCCAAGGAATGTCCCACCACAAAATCGGGTTCAAAGCCGTATTGTTGCAATAGTCGCAACAAGGCGACGTTGACGGTGAGGATCGCCGGCTGGGTGATGCTCGTGTTTTTTAACTCAGCTTCCGCCTGCGCGACCTGTTCGGGGTCACCATTGGCGTAAATATATTCGGTAAGCGGTTTGCCCAGCGTGGATAGCAAGGCTTGGTCCGCTTCGATAAAAGTTTGGTCAATGATGGCTTCATGCTCGCGTAAATCTTTGAGCATGTTCACGTATTGCGAACCTTGCCCGGGGAACATAAAAGTGACCTTGCCCGGCGTGCCATGTCCTTTGTAGATGCCATGCGCCTGCAAAGCAGTAAGGTTAGGCTCAGGTTTGCCCAGGATGTCAATGGCTTTCTGCAAGCGTTTTGCAAGCTCGGCTGGGTCTGCATAATCGATGGCAAGCCTTTCTGGCTGTTCGATTGCACTGATTTCTGGAAGCCGTGATTGAGGCACATTTCCTCGATGGATGTTTTCAAGATCTGTGCTGAGTTTGTCCAATAAAGCTGTTAAATTTTGGGCTGAAGCGAAGTAAAGTCCGTTTAAGGGAGCCTTGTTTGGCTTATGCCTTGTAAAGCCATTATCTGTTGCAGGCAGTACTTCTAAATCAACATTCTGGTTCGTGCCTGGTGCTTTTATGGTAGATGAACCAGAGTTATTTGTGCCAAAGCCAGTGGCAAAAGCAATTACCTTTTCCAGGGTGTTGTAATCAGCAAGTTGCAAATCGTCTTGCCTGGCGATGCCGAAATGTTCGCGCACCTGCGCAAAGAGTTCGGCTTGTTTCACCGTATCAATCCCCAAATCCGCTTCAAGATCCAGTTCAAGGTCGAGCATTTCGACGGGATAACCGGTTTTCTCGCTCACCGCCTGAAGCACATAAGCCTTGACCTCTTCGTTGCTTTCATAAGCTACACTCTCAGCGGCTTCTGGGATGTTCACAAGCGGCAAATCCGAAATTTGGAGTGGAACCGCCACAGCGCCTTTTACGGTGCCCGAAAGTTCCGGTGCATATGCTTCCAAAATAACATGGATGTTTGTGCCGCCAAAACCAAAGGAGCTCACCCCAGCAAAGCGATTTTTGCCATTTTCTACGCGCCATTCGTCCGCGCGCAATGCAGGGGCAAAAGCGCTTCTGGAAAAGTCGATGGCTGGATTAGGCTTGCTAAAATTGGCAGTTGGAGGCAAAACCTGATGGTTGAGCCCAAGAATCACTTTTAGCAAACCAGCCGCACCAGACGCGCTCTTTAGGTGCCCGATGTTGCTCTTGACGGAGCCCAACGCGATGCTGCCAGATTTTAGATTGTATGGACCAAAGACGCTTTGCAAACTGTTCAGTTCCACCACGTCACCCACTTTGGTACTGGTGCCATGCCCTTCCAGCAAGCCAATTTCGGCTGGGCTAATGCCGGCATCTTTCAACGCACGTTCAATCGCTTTTTGCTGGCCAGCAGGATTGGGCGCGGTAATGCCCTTGCCTTTGCCATCCGAGCTGGATCCAATCCCACGTACCAGGGCGTAAATTTTGTCGCCATCTCTTTCGGCATCTTCAAGCCGTTTTAAGAGGTAAACCACCGCACCTTCGCCCATCACAAAACCATCTGCGCCATCCGCGTAGGGCATGCTTCCAACCGCGCTCAAGGCACCGATGCGGCAAAACTTGAGATAAGACTCAATGCCCATGCTACGGTCCACCCCACCAGTCACAACTAAATCCGCGCGATCGTCTTGCAAAGCGTCAATGGCACCTTGCAAAGCGGCAAGTGATGAGGCGCAAGCCGCATCCGAGATGTAATTTGGTCCGTTAAAGTTGAACACATTCGCAATGCGTCCAGCGATGATATTGCTCAGTTCGCCCGGCATGGTATCTTCGGTAATGGCTGGAATTTGGGCATAAATATCCTGACGAATGCCATCCAACAAAGATTGTTGGACCTCAGCTGGCAGCGCTTTAAAAGCCGCTTGATGCGCCAGGCTCTTAAGGTATTCCGGAAGCAAAATGCGGAAAGTTGAACGATAATGGAATTCACCGGCATTCGAGTTGCCCAAAATCACAGCCACTCGGTCACCATCAATCGCCTTTTTCGGCCAGCCGTAATCAGTGAGGGCTTGATGGGTGGCATCCAAACTCCATTTTTGGATCAAATCCATCTGATCCAAAACGCGTGGCGGAATGGCAATGCCCAATTTATGGGCTTCAAAGGTGTAGTCACGCACAAAGGCGCCTATTTTTGTATAGGTTTTGTTTTGATCTGAGCGATCAGGGGAATAATAAAGCGCAACATCCCAGCGGTCCTGGGGGATATCGGTAATGGAATAGCGGGCAGATAATAAGTTGTTCCAAAAGCTGTTTACGTTATTCGCATCAGGCAAAACTGCGCCCAAACCAATAACCGCGATGGCTTTTTTAGATCTCATTTGTTTTCTCCGATTGTGTTTGGCAAAAGCAAAACACTGCCAAACTTTTAATAAAAAGATTTGCAAAGATATCACTTGCATATCCATGCATATTCAATAAAACCCGTCTTATGAGATAAGGTTTCAGGTTATGGAAAAACTTCAATCCTAAACGGCAGTGATTTTTCTACAAAGAAGCCCGAAACAAAATGATTTAATGCCACTTTTTAAGCCTAAATGCAATCTTTTAGCTAAGAATCCTGATGTTAATGGCTCATTTTTATGAGGTTCCCCGGATGGTCGATCAATGGATTGCTCACTTCCTAAAAATAAAGCATTTTTTGTCGTTTTTAATCACATCAAGAAAGTAAACCCTACCTTATACATAACATTATACGTATATTAGAATTTTTATCATTTAAATTATAAAATTTTCTTGATTTTTGGAAGCATTTATTTAGTGTCCTTTTGCTATAAACTTACCTACCCAGAAATCACAAAAGCGCATAAAAAATCTCAGAGGAATGACACATCTTCCAAAGGAAGATGAATCGACAGGAGGATAAAAGCCCTTCAAGGAGGCTTAACTAATGAGAACAAAAATTAAGTTAGTCTTAGATAACATAATCGCAAACAGAAGCGCCCTTTATCAACCTTTTTTAGTCCTAAGAAATCAAATGCAAAACACCTTGTTTGCATCCTATTACAGCTTTTAGTCCAAGGAGAAACCGAATGAAAAGCTATCGCCAAACTTTAATCAATATCCTTGTTCTGGTTCTTTTGATCCTGAACCCTCTTTTGGGCTTCGTCACTTCATCTGTCGAAGCTCAATTTATTAGCAATGAAAAATCAGCCACCATTGATATCCACGCCAAAAAGGTCTGGAAAGGTGGGCCTGAGCAAAAGCCCGACCTTTGGTTCTTGCTCATGCATGAAAAAGATGGTGTGCGAACACCCGTTACTGATGTTTTGCCAAAGAAAATTACAAAGGCAAACACCGAAGTCATCTGGTATGGAATGCCCAAATATGACCAAGAAGAAAAAGAAATTGTTTATTCGGTCAATGAAGGCATCTGGGATGAACTTCATCTGAAGTTTACAGAACAGGTTCCACAAGGTTATGTGGCTTCAAAGAGTTTTGATGGACTTACCATTTGGAACACCTTCATCAAAGAAGAAACGCCGCCAGATCCAACAATCGGACCAATTCTACAGCCGATCAAAACCGAAATCCCGCCAACAGAAACCGCAGAACCTACTGAACCTCCAGTGATTACTCCGGATCCAACCGGACCTGTTTTGGCGACTCCTAAACCAACTGATCCGCCGGTTGAAACGCCGAAACCAACCGACCCTCCGGTAGAAACACCCAAACCAACAGATCCACCGGTTGAAACACCAGATCCTACTGAACCCCCGGTTGAAACGCCCTTACCAAAATCTGTCACTGCTAAAATAGTTTGGGCAGGTGGTGAGTTACCCCGACCTGTCTTTTGGCTAAAACTTCAACAAATCGATACTGATGGCGTAAAAACCGACGTTGCAGACGTCTTGCCTATCCGAGCCAACTTTGCCAGCCAAGTAACTTGGGCAAATGTCCCCTCGTTTTCTGAAGATTTTGTTTACACCATCGCAATTGTTGACGCCGATGGCAAGGATTTCACCATTCCTAACTATACAAGTGTCATTAATGGCTTAACGCTTACAAACACCTGGGTAGAACAAGACTCAGACGATGTCGTAGCAAAGGTCGAATGGCTTTCTTCACTCGAGCCCAAAGAACTTATTGATTGGGCAAAACTGGAAAGCGAAAAAGCGCCAACCATCTGGCTTAGGCTATACCGCCAATCAAACGCTAATGAAGTTCCTGTGGCACTGCTTAGCACAGAGCTAAAAGAATTGCCTGATGGTTTAAGCACTGTTTCTTGGTCTAATCTACCCAAAACCAATGCCAAGGGCGATATTTACACTTATTCTGTTAAACAAGTTGATGCGGAAGGCAAAGACTTTACACCCGATGGTTTCAAAAAGATTGAAGCTGGCTTGCTTGTACAAAATGTTCGCGACCAGATAGATACAGAAGAACCCTTTGAAGATGCGGATGGCATTGGCTATCCGGTTGAACTTGGTCCTGTCGGTATTTTCTATCCAGGTCCGCAACCCTTCCCTGGCAATCACGGTCTTTTCAGTTTCCCCGCTGAGATTGATCCAGGCGAAGTCCAACTCGACAAAAACGCCACTCCTGTGCCCGGCATGTTGAACACCTGGGATCTAAGCCTTGAGATTCGTGCTCGCGATAGCATCGTTACCTCAGACATCGTCCTTGTTATTGACCGTTCTGGTAGCATGAATTCCGAGGGCAGAATGGCCGCCGCTAAAAGTGCTGCCATCCAGTTCGTTAACACCTTGTTACCCGATGGCAATACCACAACCCGGATTGCGCTTGTCTCATTTGGTCCAAATGTAACTGCGCATTTAGGTGGGAATTTCCAAGGGCCTTCTGGCAAGAGCAACTTAATTTCCGCCATCAATGGGCTATCGCCCAGCGGAGGCACTTTTACCCAAGCTGCAATACGACAAGCCACAGCAATTATCAGTGGATCAACTGCAGACCGCAGACAAATCGTATTACTTTCAGATGGAGAGCCAACTTATAGTTATCAAATCTCAGATACATGGAAATTGGTTGAAAGCAACTTATTTGAATACGAACCAAGATATTTTGAGACAACCACATCTGTTCCCCTTGGCATGTTCGATCCTGGAACGGCTGGCACTGGTGGTTCCATGCGTACCACTTATCAAACGATTGGCTTTGGTGATAATGCAAAACGTTACCAATACAATCATGGCAATAGTGCTATCATCGAGGCAGGTGTTGCTAAAGGTGGAGGAAGCGTCCTTTATACCGTTGCTCTAAGCGCTGGAACAAATGGCACCTCTGTGCTAAATGCTATGGCTTCGCCAGGCAAAGCCTATAACGCCACTCCTGGAGAGCTTGCCGCTATATTCGCAGCCATCGCAGGTGAAATTGCCGCTGCTGCACGAAATGGTAGCGTTTCTGACCCCATGGGTGCCGGCTTTACCGTTTTGGGTAATGTGAGCGACATCGTTGTTTCCCAGGGAACCGTCAGCTATGACCCCGCAACCCAACACATCAACTGGAATGTTGGCAACCTGACAACCCCATGTGCCACACCACCCGCCAATCCCGGCAACTCCATTAAATGTGCCAAGATGACTTATCGCATTACCATCGATGATAGCATTTTGGACATTGTTCCACCACCCGCGGATGGTTATTATCCCACTAATGATGGCGCGACCTTCTCCTATACAGATGAAGATGGCGCGCCTCAGACAAAGAACTTCCCAGAACCAAAAGTCAATCCGGTTTTCTATACTGTTAGCAAAGTGCTCAAAGATGCCGCCGGAAACATCATTAACCCTGATACCCTAAGCGGCCGCAAATTTAACATTCGTATTAGCAGAACCGATACCGTTTCTGACCCCGCCTTCCCTAAAACCATTGAGCTGGTCGCCGGACAAACGCGACTTTTCACAGATTTACGCTATGGCGGCTCATATCAAGTTGAAGAAATCAGTGTTGATGGTTATCCAGGCGCAAGTTTGAGTGATTACACAATTACCATCATCCCTCAAACATTTGTTGTCATGGCTAACGAAGATGACGACGTGCCGGTCATTGTTACAAATCAGGAGAAAGCGCTTGGTGAACTCACCATTGCCAAACGCCTGTATGACATCAATGGCGAAGAGATTCTGGACGAAGAGTTCGAGTTTACTGTAAAGTGCCCAGATCTACCGGGCGAAGCATGCCCTGCACCAATTAGCAACCCCTATCTCATCAAATCAGGTGCTGCAAATGACTTCACCATCACCGGTTTGCCTTATGGGCGCTACCAGGTTGATGAGACCCCAGTGGACGATATGAACACCATCTCAATCCCGCCGCTTGGGCAGGTCATCCTAACCGCAGCAAACAAGACCGGTTTGGTAACTTACATCAACAACATGAACACCAGCATCGGCGCCGGACGTATTCATAAATACTGGATTGGCGGACCCATTGACCCACCACCCAGCGATGTCTGTTTCCAGGTTATGGGACGTGTCCAGGGATCTGGTGACCCATGGGCAGCCACGCCTTACTTGTTCAGAATCGATTACTCACAAGGTTCATGGGATGAACCAACTGAACCCCCTCACTGGCACTATGAATCCCTGCAAGTCCCGCTTTCCTTCAGAGATGGCGATGGAAACATCCAATATTACGAATACATGATGCTTGAAGGCACATGTGATGATAATGGTGATGGAACCTATAGCAACTTCGTCCCATACCCCACCAATGCGCCTCCAAATTACACCTCAACGCAAGAAAATGAGTCGACTCGCGATTGGAACACACCCGCGGTTTATGACATCACCATGTGGAATACATACCAAATTCCACAAAATGGCAGCTTTACAGCCAGTAAAGTATGGGAAGGTGGCCCCTTACCTCGTCCAACGTTGACCTTCCAGCTATACCGAAAGACTGCGATCAATCCTGTGCCTGTGGCTCATTTGGACCCCATTGCATTGGACGGCATTTCTGATGGGACTTCATGTTCACCCACGCCTTGTGGCTACGAAAATCCAGGTTGGACAGTGAATTGGATTGGCTTAGACGAAACCGACATCGATGGTAACGTTTACACCTATTCTTTCCTCGAATCTGACATTTCAGACGAAGATTATGTAGCCACTTACCCCGACGCCAACACAGTCGTCAACACTTACACACCAAAAACCTTAAGGGTCGTTGCCATTAAGGAATGGTTCGGTGGTAATGTTGGAGAAATTACGTTCCAACTCAATCGCCGGGTTGTAGGAAGTACAACGGTAGAAACCATTGACCTGCAAACCGTAACAGCTGCTGATCTGTGGACATTCATTTGGCCAGATGATTCTATTGGCATCACATTGCCTGTCAAGAACCAAGACGGCATCGACTATGAATACTGGGTCGAAGAAGGTCACATGGATTCTGGCACTTTTGTCCGAGGTGTACCTGGTTATTTACTGGACGAATCTAGTGGTTGTGTCGAATTTGGCGAAGACCCTGATCGAACAGTACAATGCGTCTTTAAAAACATCAAAAAGGTCAATGTCAGTACAGAGAAGATCTGGGCAGGCGGAAGTGACCCCCGACCAACTGTATACCATGCCTTGTATCAGCAAATTGGCAGCGGAACTCCTCAAGCTATGGATGGTTACATCGCAATCCTGGATGGTGTCGTTCAAGATCAAAACGACTGTGCTGCCACACCAACTGAAGCCTGTGAACTCACTGCATGGAAAGGTACTTGGGCTGATTTACCATCCTACACCATTGACAATGAGCCCATTATTTACACTACCGTCGAGGTCATTCCTGCAACCCCGCCTAGCACTGGTTATGTACCAGGCACCCCGGATGGTTATCAATTAGGACCCGTGATTTGTACGGATTTACAGAATGGTGACCGTGAATGTAAGATTACAAACATTAAACTTTCCGATGTCACCGCTTATAAAGTCTGGAGCGGAGGACCCACTCCTCGTCCAACGGTTTGGTTCAAGCTTTATCGCCAAATCTCCGGTGGAGCCCTGGAAGAAGTCCCAGTTGCTGAAGCCCCCATCAAAGAACTTGCTGATGGCACAACCAGCGTTATCTGGAACAATCTCTCCGAAACTGATGATGACGGCAACCCCTACACCTTCTCGGTCAAGGAAGTTGATGCCACTGGAAATGACTTCACACCAACCGGTTACACAAAATCTGAACAAGGTTTAACCGTTACCAACACTTATGTCATTCCCAAGGATGGTTCCGCTACCGCTTATAAAGTCTGGAGCGGAGGACCCTCTCCTCGTCCAACGGTTTGGTTCAAGCTTTATCGCCAAATCTCCGGTGGAGCCCTGGAAGAAGTCCCAGTTGCTGAAGCCCCCATCAAAGAACTTGCTGATGGCACAACCAGCGTTACCTGGAATAACCTCTCCGAAACCGATAACGACGGCAACCCTTACACCTTCTCGGTCAAGGAAGTCGATGCCGCTGGCAATGACTTCACACCTCCCGGTTACACAAAGTCTGAACAAGGACTGACCGTTACCAACGCTTATATCATCCCCAAGAATGGCACAGTAACCGCTTATAAAGTCTGGAGCGGTGGACCTAGCCCTCGTCCAACTGTTTGGTTCAAGCTCTACCGCCAAATCTCTGGTGGAACCTTGGAAGAAGTCCCAGTTGCTGAAGCCCCCATCAAAGAACTAGCCGATGGCACAACCAGCGTTACCTGGAATAACCTCTCCGAAACCGATTTCGATGGCAACCCTTACATTTTCTCGGTCAAGGAAGGCATCATGAACAATGATACACCTCCTGTTTGGGAAGAAGGTGCCCCTGAGAACTATGAGGCAAGCTACTCTCAAGACGGCTTGACGGTTACTAATACCTACAAAAGCCCAACAAATGATGTTACAGCCTATAAAATTTGGATGCCTGAAGACCTTCTCGACTCCCTCAAAGTGCCTGTAAGCTTCCAACTCTATCGTCACATCGGTAACCCCGATAACGCCCAAGCCGTTGGCACCGCAGTTACTGTTTCAGGTCCAGGCTGGAGCTATACCTGGCCTTCCCAACCAACTCACGATAATGATGGAAACCTTTACACCTACTTTGTAATAGAGGATCCAGTGCCGAACAACTTCGAGGCTAGCTACTCTCAAGACGGCTTGACGGTTACTAACACCTACGTCCCGCCCACCATCGAAGCACTGATTGCCAACAAGATCTGGATGCCTGAAGATTTGCTCGATAGTCTCAAAGTGCCGGTCTCCTTCCAACTCTGGCGTTACATCACCGACCCCGCAACGCCCGAAGCTGTTGGAGCACCAGTCGAACTCAATGCCGCTGGCGGTTGGCAATACACCTGGCCTAACATGCCCGCCACCGACGCTGATGGTAACCCCTACACCTACTTCGTCACCGAACCCGTCACACCTGATGGCTTTGAAAAGATTGAAGAAGGTATGACCGTTACCAATCTATACAACACATCCACCGATGTTGTTACCGCGGAAAAAGTTTGGGTTGGAGGATCATCACCTCGACCAACCGTTTACTTCCAACTCTGGCGATCATGGGTATATAGAGGGACAACCTATCGTGAACCTGTCCCTGGAGCTGAGATCAAAGCTTTGCCTGATGGCACATTAACCGTCATCTGGACAGATATCGACACCGAAACCCTCACTGGTATCCCCTACACCTTCTCGGTTAAAGAAGTTGATGCTGCTGGCAATGATTTCACCCCACCCGATTACAGCAAACTTGAAGAAGGTCTTAAGGTGACCAACACCTATGTACCTCCAACTGTGTTCGATCCACTTTACATCAACAAGATTTGGGAAGGTGGAAAGGCACCCTATCCTGCCATCTATGTCCAACTCTATCGCAACATTCCTGGTGGAACGCCAGAGGCGGTTGGATCACCGGTTCAACTTGATGGTGTGGCTGATAGTGGATGCGTAAATGAATGTGAAGTTGAGCCTTGGAGAGCTATTTTCCAAGACCTACCCCTCACAGACGGCGATGGTAACCCTTACACTTACACGCCGAGAGAGACCGACGCCGATGGTAACGATTACACGCCTGAAGGATACGTAAAGTCCTATGATGGCAACACCATCATTAATAAGTACATAATCCCCAAGGTCGACATCACTGCGACTAAGGTTTGGAAAGGTGGCTCAGGCACCAGACCGACTATTCGTTTGCAGCTCTATCGCAACGGTGTCGCTTTTGGCAGCCCAGTTGATTTGGTCCATCCCAACACAACTTACACCTGGAAAGATTTAGACAAAACAGATAGCTACGGACAAGCTTACACCTACACGGTTGACGAAGTGACTGTCCCAGCTAACTACTCGAAGAGTGTGGTTGGACTAACCATCACCAACACCTATATTGAACCTCCAAAAGATCCCAAGGTACCCTACACTGGTGACGCGAGTAATGCCATGCTTTACGGCATGCTGGCACTCAGTTCACTGGCAGGCTTTGGTGCTGTAACTGTCGCAAAGCGACGCAAAAAGAACTAAGTTCGTTTTAGTAAAAGAGGCTGACCTTCTGAGGTCAGCCTCTTTTTTTTATCCTTTGATTTTCAAAAACTCTTTTGAACCACAAAGCATCAATAGTTAAACTCGCTTAGAAAAAAGATAATTGTTCAGGGTCGGGATCCAAATTTGTAGCATTTTCTTCGAGCCAAGAGCTCAATGCCTCGTGTCCCACTGGTAAAGGATGAGGCAAGGGTATGCCACCCTTTTTTATTAATGCCTTATTACCTTCTGGCATGGCTGGATGTTCCAACACAAAAACCGGCAACCATTTTGCCTTCAATGCGTCCGTGGCACCAGCCCAAGTGCCTCCCACTGCCCAGGGCGAGAGTCTTTGTCAGAATCAAACATTTGTCTTAGGACCTGTAAGGTGTGTGCTTGAACATGCTTTTAAGGTTTCTAAAACTCACTTCCCTGCGGTGACCCAAGCTGCAAGGCGGCGGTTGAGGGATTCGGGCGTGAAGCGCAACAAAAACTTATAGAATTTGTAAAACCAGTTGGGCACGCAAATCGCCTTACCTTTCATCATCGCCTGATAGCCGGCCCTCGAAACGTCATCCGCTTTCAAAACTTTGAGCGCTTTGAACATGTTCGAGTTTTTCATCTGCGCGGTTTTCTCAAAACCAGTCGTTGTCGGACCAGGACAAAGCAACGTCACTGTGACACCAGTGCCCTTCAGTTCCTCTTGTACAGCCTGAGAGAAGGAATACACATAAGCCTTGGTAGCGAAGTAACCGTTCATATACGGTCCCGGTGTCCAGGCAGCAATCGATGCAACGTTCAAAATCCGCCCGAAGCCTCGCTTCACCATATCAGCGGCAAAAAGCTGGGTCAAGCGTAGCGGCGCTATCAGATTCACACCAATTTGTTCGCGCTCGCGTTGCCAATCCATCTCGACCAATGCGCCAAAATGACCGAAACCGGCATTATTGACCAAATAATCAATTTGCAAGGCTTTTTGCTTGATCTCCTCATAAAGCGCCTCAGAACTTCCATCGGGTCCCAAATCCAAGACCACCTGTTCAACAGTCACGCCATAGGTTTCAGAAATCCGTTTGGCAATTGCCGATAATTTTTCTACATTTCGTCCGGTTAAGACCAAATCAATGCCATCTTTGGCAAATAATGTCGCAAATTGCTCCCCTAAGCCACCTGTTGCGCCAGTAATAAGTGCTGTTTTTCTCATGTCTTGCTCCTTTAAAGCTTTTGATAATTGTAACGTAACCAAGCTAAAAAACCCCAAAGCCAATCTGAAACAAATGGCTTTGCATGATCATGCAAGCAAGTTGTTTCTTTATAAAACCCCAAAAAACGACGAAATGCCAGCCAGCCTGGTTCTCTCATCACCCTCAGAGTGAACCACTAAAAGCCAAGCGCTGCATCCCTTAGCTTAGCAGTTTTACAACTTCTTCTGCTGGGGTTTCGCGATTCAGTTTTGCGCTAAAGTCCTCAGCGTTATCCACAGCACGCTTAATCCGCGCGGACAAACGGTTATTACCAATCAAAATCGCGCCCAGCATCAAGCCTCGTCCAAACAAAAAGCTGTAATAGTTTCCATCAATCTCGCCAGCAATAACAAACTCATCTGCTTCACTGGGGCTAATTTTGCCTATGCTAAACAAATCAATACCCATCACCTTGAGCCGTGCTGATGGCGGTGTGGCGGAAAAATGTTCGTCCAAGCCAACCGCGGTTAGCCCGGCGATGCGTCCCTGGGCTTTTGCCGGCACCCATAAGCCATAAACCTGCCCACCGTATTCACACAGATCACCCGCAGCGAGAATATCTTCAACCGATGTGCGCATTTCCGCATCCACCAAAACCCCGCGGTTCACTGCCGCGCCAACCTTGCAGGCAAGGTCGATGTTGGGCTTTATGCCAGCACTAATCACCACGAGATCGGCTTTTAGTTCAGTGCCGTCTTCAAGAATAACTGCCCTCACCCTATCATCGCCAACAATTGCCTGGGTTTTGATACCAACAATCACTTTAACGCCTAAGCTCTCAATGCGTGCCTGCAGGTTTTTACTGGCAGGCTCATCAAGCTGGCGGGGCAAAAGCCAGGGCATGGCCTCAAGCACAGTCACCTTGCCGCCACTGTGGGCGATGGCTCCGGCTACTTCCAAGCCCAAAAGACCGCCGCCGATACAGACCACTTCAGCGGTATTTTTACTGGCATCTTGAATTCGATTGGCATCCTCAATGGTGCGCAGGGTTTGAACACCCGGAATATCAACACCCGGGATAGGAGGCACATTGGGCGAGGCTCCGGTAGCGAGGATCAATTTGTCATAATGAACGCGTTTTCCACCTTGAAGCAAAACCAAATGCTCCTGGGGATCAATGGTTTCCACAAAAGTCTCCAACATCAGTGTAATGTGCTTGCTCGGATACCATTCCTCGGGATGAAGCGGCAGGCTCGAGGCTTCAAGCTCTCCAGCCAGATACCGGGTGAGGTTCATGCGGAAATAAGGCAAAGTTGACTCGCCACAGATTAAGATAATCTCAGAATCCGGTTCATGGGCAAAGATTGTTTCAGCGGCACTCACCCCAGCTATACCCCCGCCAACAATAACATACTGATTGATTTTTGAAGCATTTTCCGCTTGCATTTTAACCTCACTTGTTCGTGGATCGCTAATCTCATTTTAACATAAGAAAACGGCGATATGCCAATCTGTGAAATAGGTTTTTCCCCTTTTGTTTTTATTTATCTGTTTCGCTTATTTTCTTTGCCGGAAAACAAAAAACCCCGACCTATTATGGGTCAGGGTTATGCCGAAGGTGGGAATCGAACCCACATACCCGTAGGTACGCGATTTTGAGTCGCGCGCGTCTGCCTATTCCGCCACTTCGGCAAGTGCAAAGAGTATACTCGCAAACTGCCAATGTGGTCAAGGATTTTTAGAAAATTGTTGTAAATAGCATGGCAGATTGCGCTAGAGTCATTCGCTATGTATGTTCTGTTAATTTTGTTCGGTCTATTTGTTTTGTTTGTTCTTTTCGCTCTCCTTGTTCTTATCGCTTCCTGAGGCGTCTCGCCGAAGCTTGCCCTTAACCGCCCATTTCATCAACCGCTTCCTGAGGCGTCTCGCCAAAGCTTGCCCTTAACCGCCCATTTCATCAACCGCTTCCTGAGGCGTCTCGCCGAAGGTCTAGTAGCAGTCAGTGTGTCGGCGCGGACGCCTCCACAAGCAGTTTCAACTTATTGTTTTTTTGTTATATTTTCGATGACAGTGTCTGCATACAGTTTTATTATCTACACTCTCCGTGCGACCTAAAATGAAGCATGGGCAAGGAACTACATTCGAACTCATCCAAAACCGCGCAGCCCACTGGCAATCCCTTTCCGCTTCCTGAGGCGTCCCCGCCGAAGGTCTAGATGCTGGTGTGTGTCGGCGAGACGCCTCCACAAGCCGTTTTTCTGATTGTTTTGCTATGTTGTATATGGCGCGTGGCGTCTCGCCATGCGCTTTTCTGTGCCAGGCGAGGACACCTGGCACCAGTTGATTAGCAAACAAGTTGCTTGAATTCGTTCCACCGTGGCCTCCTGTCCACGGTGCTATTGTTAGAAATGGAGACCAACCAATACGTACACGGCAAGTTCGTGGACGGGAGGCCACGAACGAACAAGACAACGCATCTCCACTAGACAAACTTCATAGTGCAAGCCTAGCATCCCCAATTGCTCAGCATGGCGTCTTCGCTATGCCATAGTGCAAACCGACCAACCCTACCTACCTGGCGCATGGCGAGACGCCATGCGCTTTTCAGTGCCAGGCAAGGACACCTGGCACCAGTTAATTAGCAAACAAGCTGCTTGATTTCGTTCCACCGTGGCCTCCTGTCCACGGTGCTATTGTTAGAAATAGAGACCATCCAGCACTTACACGCCCAGTTCGTGAACGGGAGGCCACGAACGAACAACACAACACACTTCCCCTGGATAAACCTTATCGTGCAAGCCCGGCATCCCCAATTGTTCAGCATGGCATCCTCGCCATGCCATACGGCAAACAGTCCAACCCTGCCCACCTGGCGCGTGGCGTCTCGCCGAAGGTGCCATTGCTGACTCTGTGTCGGCGCGGACGCCTCCACAAGCCGTTTTTCTGATCGTTTTGCTATGTTGTAACTGGCGCATAACATCCGGCAATGGTGTAATGAATCGCTTTGAACCAGCAGCTAACCCTGCAAACAAAAATCCCCGTAGCAGCTACCACGGGGATTTAATACGCTTTCAACAAAAAGGCTACTTCTCAATCACCTCAATGCCACCCATAAAGGGCAAGAGGACCTCCGGCACACGCACACTGCCATCCGCCTGCTGATACTGCTCCAAAACCGCAATCAGGGTGCGTGGCAAGCCCAAACCTGAGCCATTGAGCGTGTTCACAAACTCAGTGCCCCCACCGTCCGCCGGGCGGTACTTAATCGCCGCGCGTCGCGCCTGAAACTGCCCCACATTCGACACCGATGAAACCTCCAGCCACTCGCCACAACCAGGCGCCCAGACCTCGATATCCACAGTTTTGTGGGCATTGAAGCCTAAATCGCCAGTGCATTGCTGCATGGTGCGGTAGGTCAAACCCAACTGCTTGCACACTTCACAAGCATCCGCAACCATATTATCAAACTCCTGGTCGGCATCTTCTGGTTTGCAATACTTATAGATTTCAACCTTATCAAACTGATGACCTCGTTTGATGCCACGCACATCGCGCCCAGCACTCATCTTTTCGCGTCTAAAGCAGGCGCTATAAGCCACAAGGTTCATGGGCAAATCCGCTTCGTCCATAATCGTGTCCATCAACATACCCGTCAAAGGCACTTCAGCAGTGGGGATCCACCAATAATTCTCGGCATGGTCATGGTACAAATTAGCTTCAAACTTAGGCAACTGCCCGGAACCAAACATCACTTCTTCGCGCACCATCCAGGGCGTATAAATTTCGCTGTAGCCACGGCGCGTGTGCAAATCGACCATCCAAAAGATGAGCGCGCGTTCCAGCCGGGCGCCAGCGCCTTTCAACACGTAAAAGCGCGAACCAGAAAGCTTCACACCGGCTTCAAAGTCGATAATGCCCAGTTCAGGACCCAAATCCCAGTGCGCTTTAGGCTCAAAATCAAAGACTTTCTGCTCGCCAAACTGTTCCAGCACGACGTTTTCTTTATCATCCGCGCCAAGTGGCACAATCGCATCCGGGATATTGGGAATACCCGCCACCGAGCTGTAAAGCGCTTCTTCCACGCCTTTCAGTTCTTCGTCCAAGGCACTGATTTGCTCGCCCAACTCACGGGTCGCCAAAATCTTTGCCTCGCGGGCTTCTTTATCCTTCATCTTGCCAATTTCTTTACTTGCCACGTTGCGCTCGGCTTTTTTGCTTTCAACATCCTGAATGATGGCACGCCGTTTTTCGTCCAAGGCGATTACCTCATCCACCACGTCTGTTTCCATATGTCGTTTACGCAGAGCCTCACGCACAATATCTGGATTTTCACGGATTAATTTAATATCAAGCATAGTGTCCTCTTTCATTCATGCCCGACAGGCATATGATAGCTATTTTACCACCGGCGTGTGTTGATTTCAGGCTTATGAATGGGTTCAATACATGTGAGACAGTATTGGTATCAACTCCAGGTGATATCT